>TARA_R110002096_G_scaffold209334_3_pt1 | contig 32383 bp, 31 predicted proteins | sample TARA_R110002096 | Tara Oceans TARA_R110002096 (sample SAMEA4397295) | marine metagenome | biome: Polar Biome; feature: [DCM] deep chlorophyll maximum layer (ENVO:01000326); material: water (ENVO:00002006), including particulate matter (ENVO:01000060) such as... | depth 35 m
TCCTCGGCACGCTCTGCTGTCAACGGAAAACTGCAAATCTTTTCTAGGAACTAGCGACTAAAAGCTAGCGACTCCTCCCCTCTAAAACAACCACTCAAAAAGTTTTATCTCTGGCTTTTCTTCTGTGCGATTTTTCGGTTCAAGAGCGCTATCGCGCTCGTCTTTGGTGTATTGCGGAAACCATTCTATGCGGGGATTTAGCTGCTGCTCCATTAGTTTAAAGCGGTTGCGGTTCCACAGCTCTTGTTCCAGTTCAATTATGCGCCATTCAGGGATTACACCTTTAACCACAATTTCTTCCATCTCTATGCGGTAGTCTTGTGCTGGCAGTAGTTCTATTTCTTGCGCGGCATACAACGGCGCGGCGAATAATAGCGCAGCCCATAAAACACGCCTAGTGCTTGCTACAGATTTATTCATGGCGCCACCAAACCTTGCCAGCGCAAGGTTTTAAACCAGTAGTAACGGGTGCTATCTAACCAGGCATCGGCCTTGCGCGAAATTATCCAAGCATTTAAAAAATTAATGAAATCATAATCGCCTTTACGCACGGCAAAGGCCTCATAGGTGTTTAATAAGGGGGTCGCTACAGGCTGGTCTATTATCTTGGGATGGCGCAGGCTTAAAAAATGCATTTCAGCATTGGGGCCTATCAATACATCAACATCCCCTTTAACCAACGCTTGCTCGGCTTCTGAAATCGAATAAAACGTTTTTAAGGTAGCGTTTTTAAATAAACGTTTACTTAGCTCTTCGGCGCTGCTGCCAGCGACTGACGCTATTTTTACCGAGGCGCGCTGTAAATCGGCCATGGTTTTTATATTTTTAGTTTTCTCCATATGGCTGGCTATGCCTATACCGGATTCACCATAGCTATGGCTAAAATTAACATCTAAGGCGAGCTTCGGTGTGATTGCCATACCGGTAATAATAATATCGATACGGCCTTGCTTGAGCGCGGGTACCAGTTGTGGCCAGGGCAGTTCTACCAATTTAACCGTCAAGCCCATGTCTGCGGCTAAACGCCTAGCGATATCTGGCTCGGAGCCTATTAAGCTAGCGTCTTTCGCTTGCATTACCCAGGGCGTGGCCATACTCATGCCCACCCGTAATTCACCTTGCGCCATTATTTGCTGCATAGAAGCTGGCGCGGCTGCGCTGTAACTACTGAGCAAGACATTAAGCAACAAACAAGCAAGCAAACGCCAAGCCGGTAATCGCAATTTCATAATAATTCCTTCAGTGATAGCTTCAACATTACATTCAAAGACAACTTCATCAACACCTTCATAACAGCCTCAGCTTTTACTATCGTTTAGCCAGTATAGATGAGTTCCGCTAATAACTGTGTATAACCTGCCTGATAGTTGCCGTATAGCAATTGATAGCCGGATTGCTTCATGCCTCGATTGCTACAGCGTTTACTGCCTGCGCGTTGAGCAGAGCTCGCCGCTACCGTTTGCAGCTCGCAAGCCAACTGCTGGGCCAGCCAATCTTTTACCTCGTTTAAGCGCACCGGTAAATCATCTACCCCTATATAACAGGGCTGCAGTTGCGCGACAGGCAGTTGTAGTAAATGCTGCAAAAAACCTGCGCAATCATCACTGTGTATGCGGTTGCTATACAACGGTGGCGATTGTTTACCCGCTAACACATCCTGCAATAAGCGTCCTCGGCCGGGGCCATAAATACCGGCAAAGCGCAGTACACTGGTAGCGACTTGATGTTGCCGGCCATAGTCTAGGCACAGCTGCTCTGCTTGCAGTAATCGTTTGCCCGAGTAACGTGTAGGTTCGGTAACGCTGTGCTCGTCCACCCAGCTATCATCGTTTTGGCCGTACACGCTGGTGCTGGACACAAATATCAATCGCTGCAGGCACTCGTGGTTTAACGCCGCCAATAGCTGCGCCGTCCCTTGCACATAGATTTTCTGATAGCGTTCATCCGAGGCCTCACCCGGGGTCAGGCTAATCACCACCGCATCAAAATTCATATCCGCTAAGGCTTTGAGGCTATCCGGCTCAGTCACATCGGCACACAGCCCTATGATGCGCTCGGGCAACTTGCTAATATCTCGGCGTAGCCCGTACACGCTTACCGCCGCTGGCAACACGCTCGCCAGCTTTATACCTATATCACCGCAGCCTACAATTAATAATTTTTGCATCGATACCCTCTCGGTTTGTTACGCTCAGGCTTGTTATCTGGCGCAAGCTTTTATTTAATAGCACAATCTATTTTGCGTTTTTAATAGTTTTTATCAATTAAGAGTCCTAGGCCATGACACTGACCGAGCTACGTTACATTGTTGCCCTGCATCAAACCCAGCACTTTGGTAAAGCCGCCGAAAAGTGTTTTGTCAGCCAGCCCACCTTAAGCGTGGCCATCAAAAAGTTAGAGGAAAGCTTAGATGTAGTGCTGTTTGAACGCAGCCGCCAGCAAGTACGTGCCACCAGCATAGGCGAAAAAATCATTCAACAAGCACAGCTGGTATTAGAGCAGGCTAGCGTCATCGCCGACATCGCCAGCATAGGCAAAGACCCTTTGGGCAGCACTTTTTCAGTGGGGGCTATTTTTACCATAGGCCCCTACCTATTCCCACAACTAGTGCCACAACTACGCAAGATTGCCACCCATATGCCGCTGTTCATAGAAGAAAACTACACGGCGGTGTTGCGTGAAAAACTACGCAACGGCGAATTGGATGCAATTATCGTGGCACTGCCCTTTGACGAACCCGACGTAGTGACCAAGCCCCTATACCAAGAGGATTTCGTGATTGCCCTGCCCCAGCAACACGCCCTCAACCGTTATGACAGCCTTAGCAGCAAGCAACTCAATGAAGAAAGCGTGCTGCTGCTAGGCGCAGGCCACTGTTTTCGCGAGCAGGTGTTAGCGGCCTGCCCCAATCTCAATAAACAACATAGCGGCGTGATAGAAGGTAGCTCATTGGAAACCCTCAAATACATGGTTGCCTCAGGCCTAGGCATTAGCATACTGCCCGCCTCGGCGGCACAGTTAGCCGAAGGCCACGATGACGGCCCCTACACCGTAAAGCCGTTTACCCAAAACAGCCCCAACCGCAAGGTCGCGGTGGCCTGGCGCGCCAGCTTCCCTAGGCCGCAGGCTATAGAAGCGCTGTGTGATGCCATTAAACACTGCCATTTAGCCCTACACTAAGCCACCGCCTATGCCTGAGCCGCTAACCTTGGATCAACTACCGGTCACCGCTTTAACCGGGGTAGGCCCAGCCTTGGCCAAAAAACTGGCCAAACTAGCCATATGCACCGTGCAAGATGTGCTCTTTCACCTGCCCTTGCGCTACCAGGATCGTACTAAAGTCACCCCCATAGGCGCCTTGCAGGCAGGCCAAGATGCGGTGATCGATGGCGAAGTTAGGTTGGCCGACATCATGTTTGGTAAACGCCGCAGCCTAGCCTGCCGCATACAAGATGGCACTGGCACCGTTACTCTGCGCTTTTTCCATTTTTCGGCGGCACAAAAAAACCAGCTCAGCCCCGGCACCCTCATCCGCTGCTATGGCGAAGTACGCCGTGGCACCAGCGGCTTTGAGCTGTACCACCCCGAATACAGCGTAGTCAACGCACAACAGCCACCGCCCACCGAGGCCACCCTCACACCGGTATACCCCAGCAGCGAGGGCCTAAGCCAGCTGAGTTGGCGCAAACTCAGTGAGCAAGCATTGTTACTGATGCAGCAACACCAGCCACAAGAATACCTGCCCCAGCAACACAGCCGCGGGGTCGCTTTAGCGCAGGCGCTACAATACCTACATCGCCCGCCTAGTAACGCCGACCAAGCAGCCTTAAGCGCAGGTCTACACCCCCACCAGCAGCGTTTGGCCTTTGAGGAGTTGGTGGCTCACCACCTCAGCCTCATTAAGCAGCGCCAACAAACCCGCCAGCAGGGCGCGCCCGCGCTGCCTTATGTGGCCGAGATCAATCAGCAATTCTTACAGCAGCTACCCTTTGGGCTCACCGCCGCCCAACAACGGGTGGCTGCAGAAATCAGACTAGACCTCAGCCAGCCACAGCCCATGTTGCGCTTAGTGCAGGGGGATGTAGGCTCAGGCAAAACCGTGGTAGCGGCGCTGGCGGCACTGCAAGCCATAGCCAACGGCTACCAAGTAGCGCTGATGGCCCCCACTGAAATTTTGGCCGAGCAACATCTCAACAATTTTACCGACTGGCTCACCCCGCTAGGTATTAACGTCGCCTGGCTTAGCGGCAAGCTCAAAGGTAAGCAGCGGCAAACCCAGCTCAACGCCATCGCCGATAACAGCGCACCTATGGTGGTGGGCACTCACGCCCTGTTTCAAGAACAGGTGGTGTTTGCTCGCTTAGGGCTGGCCATCATCGACGAGCAGCATCGCTTTGGCGTACACCAGCGCCTGGCCCTCAAAGAAAAAACACCACTAGGCCAACCCCACCAGCTGATTATGACCGCCACCCCGATACCGCGCACCTTGGCCATGAGCGCCTATGCCGACCTTGATACCTCCATCATCGACGAGTTGCCGCCGGGGCGTACGCCGGTGAACACCGCGGTTATCAGCAACAGCCGCCGCGATGAACTGGTCGCCCGCGTTGCCCATGCCTGTGCAGAGGGCCGGCAAGTGTATTGGGTATGCACCTTAATCGATGAATCGGAAGTGTTAGAGGCGCAAGCCGCCGAGCACACCGCCGAGCTGCTTAAAACGGCCCTGCCGCAGGTGCGCGTGGGGCTAGTACACGGCCGCATGAAAGCCGCTGACAAAGCCGCCACCATGCAAGCCTACAAAGCTCAGCAGATAGATTTATTAGTGGCTACCACCGTGATAGAAGTGGGGGTCGATGTACCCAACGCCAGCCTAATGATTATTGAAAACGCCGAGCGCTTAGGGCTGGCACAATTACACCAATTGCGCGGCCGGGTGGGCCGAGGCGGCACTGCCAGCCACTGCTTACTGATGTACCAAGCGCCACTATCGCAACAAGGTAAAGCGCGCCTGCAAGCCATGCGTGACAGCAACGATGGCTTTGTCATCGCCGAAAAAGACCTACAACTGCGCGGCCCCGGTGAACTACTAGGCACCCGCCAAACCGGCCTGCTGCAACTGCGCATCGCCGATTTGCAGCGCGATAGCCAACTACTGCCCGCCGTTAAACACTGCGCCGAACAACTGCTGGCACAGCAGCAGCCCATCGTTGCCCCTTTAATCCAGCGCTGGTTGGCTGATAGCGGACAATATGCACAAGTGTAGATTTAGGCTTAAGACAAATAAAATCAAGTTCACAATATCTGCTAAAATTATTCTATGCGCTCAACATAGCGCTAGAGTTAGGCTACACTGCAGCCATAAGTAAAAACCCTTACACAATAAACACCGCATTAAACAATAAGGGCGATAACGCCCAGTATTACCAAAAGGATCCAACTCATGGCTGTACCTGCCGCCACTGAAAAAGTGCTACAACAAAACAATACTCACTACGCATTGGTAGAAGCCGTGAACCCACACCCAGATGCCCTCACTCTTAAGTCTACGATACTGCAAGATGGCAGCGGCAAAGTGCAAATTATCAGTGCTGCCAATAGCCTATTAGACATAGACCGCCTCAACACGGAAGTTAAACGCCAACTCAGCGCCAGCACCAAGGCTGAAATAAAAGAGCTGTGTGAAAAGTATGAGCTAGACGAATGCCCCAGCGTGCCCGGCGTGCTGCCGCTATACACTATCGTCGACCAGAGCGTGTTAGATGCACAAGAAGTGCAAATGGCCACCGGCCACAACGAACAAACCATCTATGTGAGCGTGGCCGATTTTAAAAACCTTTGCGCCAATGTCACCTATATGACCGCCACCGTGGACTTGGATAAACTGCAAAGCACTACCCTAGACCACGCCAAAGATGTAGACGAAATCACCTCCGCCATTGCTAACTTTACCCAACTACGTATTAAACAACGCTTGGAAGAAACCTTAGAGTTCCCTCCGCTGCCCAGCACCGCACAACGTATTATTAAACTGCGGGTAGACCCCAATGCCGATATACAAGACTTAACCGATATCGTTGAGGCCGACCCCTCATTGGCGGCACAAGTCGTTAGCTGGGCCTCGTCACCCTATTACGCCGCCCCCGGTAAAATTAAATCGGTACACGATGCCATCGTCCGGGTGCTGGGTTTTGACTTAGTATTAAACTTATCGCTAGGTTTATCCTTAGGTAAAACGTTGAGCATGCCTAAAGATGCCGTCAGCGGCTTTAGCCCCTATTGGGAGCAGGCGGTATACACTGCCACAGCAGTAGAGGCATTGGTTAGCGCCATCAGCCCAAAAGAGCGCCCCGCCATGGGCGTGACTTATCTCTCCGGCTTGCTGCACAATTTTGGCCACCTTATTTTGGCTGAAGTATTCCCGCCGCAATTCTCCAATATTTGCCGCCTGCAAGAAGCTAACCCCTACAGCAACCACAGCCACATAGACCGCCACGTACTGGGTGTTACCCGTGAGCAACTAGGCAGCTGGTTAATGCGCCTATGGAGTATGCCCGACGAAGTGTGCACCGCCATACGCTTTCAAAACGAGCCCAATTACGTAGGCGAAGACTTTGTACACGCTAACCTGCTCTACGTTGCCGGCCGCTTACTGCGCAAACACCGTATAGGCGACGCGCCCCTAGAAGACATCCCCGCCGAAGTCTACCAACGCATCAACCTAGACCCGGTTAAAGCTGAAGAGACGATAGAAAAATTATTAGAATCTACCACTGAGCTGAATATGATGGTGAGTAATATGGGCGGCTAACGCCGCCCATAGCTGTAAGCTGTAAGCTGTAAGCTGTAAGCTGTAAGCTGTAAGCTGTAAAAATTTTACCGCTGTTATAAAAAATGCCAAGCACTTTGCTTGGCTTTTTTTTGCTCGAACTTTAACAACTTACGGCGCGGCACATTGCAGCATAGCCCGCAAAAACCACTCTTATCCCACACAAAAACACTTAGGGCATATCAATGAACTTGCACATTGTTTCCTTAATTGCGCCACATTGTTTCAAATAAGTACTGATATAGTTTTTACCTCAACAACCCACACAGCTTTCACAATAGGCCATTGCGAACAAGGTAGATCATGAAATCATTATCTGTAATAAGTGTTTTATTTATAGCGATAGTAGCAACCACCACAGCATGCGCACAACAACAGGAGCAGGGAGACGATCAACGACAAGATCGTCGTGGCCCACCTGCATTTACTGTATTAGATTTAGATGCTGACGGTGGCGTAACACTAGAAGAATTTAAGCAACAGAAAATACCCCATGGCGACCATGCGACTATTTTCAACGCTATAGACAGCAACAACGACGGCGTCATTAGTGAAGCGGAACTGAAAGATCATAAACCCCCTCAACGTGGCGGCAGAAAATCCAAGTAATAACATTACATCACTCACCAACCGAGCACAAAAACATGGTCAATTCAATATCGAACACACCACCGCCACCACCACCTAATAAAATGCAAGGCAAAGACACCGCACTAAGCGATGACCAAAAAACATTAATCAGCGAAATTCTAGAAAATATTGACGCCGATAACCTCAGCCAAGAGCAAGCTGTCGAAATCGCTGAAGCATTTTCAGCCGCAGGAATAGTCCCGGGTAAAGACTTAGCAGCGACACTAGCCGAATCGGGTTTCGATGCACGCAAAATAGGCGACCTAGCCAGAAATGCACAACGGCCTCAGGCTCAATCTACCTCGGAGCAAGTCGACCTGACTGAGCTGGTTGATTATTTAGATACATTATTAGAGCAATTTAGCGGCAGTTCACTTAGTGATGCAGATAAAACCAGCGTCTATGAAGGATTGCGCGAACGATTTGGCCTAGACGAAGGTGATGCGATTATTAACGTAACAGCCTAAGTTTAAATTTTTTGACAAATTCTTGGCTAGTCGCTAGTCGCTAGTCGCTAGTCGCTAGTCGCTAGTCGCTAGTCGCTAGAAAAATTTTACTGCTGTTACAAAAAATGCCAAGTGATTTTCTTAGCATTTTTGTTTTTACTAGAGACTAGCGACTAATCACTAGCGACTTTGATTATCAAATGCACCGCCCGTTCATCGCGGCATTCATAGGAACCCATTTCGAATTCGCGACAAATCCAAGGTCGGTTTTCATAAATGGAACACATCATAGTGTCGCGGTCTAACGCCGAGCACCAGCCGTCGTCTAATCGCAGCATTGTTTCTGCGCCCCATTTATCGCGCGCAATATGCCTATCGGGAACACCGGTGTCAGTGATAATCATCACTTCTAAACGGCAACAGCAAGCCTGGCAATTGGAGCAAGTGACTTCGGTGTTGGCTGTATTTTTGGTGTTAATGGCCATAGTTATCATCAATTAACAAAATCGCGTATTTTACCCTAAGTTAGCCTTGCTTGATCCGTTGATTTTTAAAGTGCCCCCTTTCTATGAGATACAAACTCTATTAAGACGCCCATTTTACGGTTTGCCGCCACTAAAACGAGCAAAGCAACAACCGGCTGCATCGCTATTTACTTAGGCTTGGGGGCCACATCAGCGGCTCCAGATTCCCTCGCCCAAACCCGGGCCCTAAGGCCGCAACAGACGCCGACACCTGATCTGTGTTAAAGTGCCCGCCCTGGTATACGAGTTACCAAGTATTTTTCTCTTACTTGACCAGTTCGAGCGCTTTCTTCCAGCGTTTCTCGAGATCTCGCGTTTCATCGGCGGCCTGCCCGCCCACGGCTCTCTGTTTCACCGACAGATGCAGCCTCCATCACATTGCGCCATCGGTAAACCCGATCTTAGTGCGCATTACTACAGAGCTTGATGGCCCTACCGTTACTGGTACCAGCCGCGCTCTTTTCCGCGTTAAATCGTCGCTGGCCATAATGAGCCCAGTACACGACGTATCGCCTGAAAATAGGAGTCATTATGACTGATAGAGTTGCCATACTAGGCGCTGGCCCTAGCGGCCTAGCCCAATTACGTGCGTTTGAAGCAGCCCGCCGCGACGGCGCTGAAATCCCCGAAATCGTTTGCTACGAAAAACAAAACGACTGGGGTGGCATGTGGAACTACACCTGGCGCACCGGCTTAGATGCCTATGGCGAACCGGTACACGGCAGCATGTACCGCTACCTTTGGTCTAACGGCCCCAAAGAATGTTTAGAATTTGCCGATTACAGCTTCGAAGAGCACTTTGGCCGCCCCATTGCTTCCTACCCGCCACGCGCGGTGTTACGCGATTACATCATGGGCCGCGTAGCCAAGAGTAATATGCGCCAGTACATCCAGTTTAATACTGCGGTGCATTGGGTTGCCTATGACGAGGCCACCGGCAAGTTCACCGTTACCGTGCGTGACCTCAAGCAAGACGAATTAAGCAGCGAAGAGTTCGATCAGGTCATCGTCGCTACCGGGCATTTTTCCACGCCCAATGCGCCTTACTTTGAAGGCCTAGAGCAGTTTCCCGGCCGCGTTTTACACGCCCATGATTTCCGCGATGCCTGCGAATTTGAAGGCAAAGATTTGCTGTTAATTGGCAGTAGCTACTCCGCCGAAGACATAGGCACGCAGTGCCACAAGTACGGCGCCAAATCCGTTACCTTTAGCTATCGCACCCAGCCCATGGGCTTTAATTGGCCAGACTCTTTTGCCGAAGTGCCGCTGCTCACCGAAGTAGTAGACAAAACCGCACACTTCATAGATGGCAGCAGCAAAGAAGTAGACGCCATCATCCTATGTACCGGCTATCAGCATCACTTCCCGTTTCTACCCGACGAGCTAACGCTAACCACTCACAACAGGCTCTACCCCGAAGGTTTGTACAAAGGCATCGTGTCACTCGCCAACCCCAAACTCATCTTCCTCGGCATGCAGGATCAGTACTACACCTTCAACATGTTTGATGCCCAAGCTTGGTATGCCCGCGACATTATGCTGGGCCGCATCGAACTACCCAGCAGTGAGGAGATGTTAGCCGACACGAAACAGTGGGTGGCCCGCGAAGAGCTATCAGCCGACCCCAGCGACGAGATAGACTTTCAAACAGCCTACATAGTCGACCTGCTAGAACCTACCGACTACCCGCCCTTTGATCTAAGCGCCGTTGCCGAAACGTTTAAGCAATGGGAGCACGACAAGGAAGCGGACATACTCGGTTACCGCAACAAGAGCTACCGCTCCACGCTAACCGGCACCAAGGCACCCGAGCACCATACCCCATGGATGGAAGCGATGGACGACTCCTTAGAAGCCTTTCTACACGACCAGCCCCAGCCCGAAAAAAAGCAGGCATAAGCCCGTCGCGTTAGCCGTCACCTCCAGCTGCCTAGATTGGGGGGTGATGGCAACACCTTGTATTGTATTGTCACTCCCCTCCGCGCCATTGCTGTTCTTTCTGTTTATCCGTCTGTCTGCTTACCAATTTCTCTCTATCAACGATCTATCAAAACTATCTATCAAGACAGCCACATTAAGGCTTAACGATTGGGTTTCGAGTTAGTTTTTGAAAAAGTATCTCCGGCCCCGTTATTCGCCCCATTTTCCGAATCCCTTGATTACTTAGTTACAGGTCTCTATCGAACAAAAGTACTATCATGTCGTCCAAGAGGCAGGGTTTTTTAACTACTTATCAGCTAGCGGTAAGTGGTAGGCTAAGGGTAGTTTGCACACAGCCACCCGATATACTTTTATTTTCTTGGGAAATAACCATGTTACAGGTTTTCAAAGGTGTTGCTTATACCATACTGGCATTGCTAGGCGTTGTGGTGCTGGCTGTAGTGCTGATTATTGTGCTGTTGGTGACCTTGGTAGACCCCAACGACTATCGTGAGGATATCAGCCGTGTTGCCCACGACACCGCCGGTGTAAGCTTAACGCTAGGCGGCGATTTAAGCTGGCGCTTTTACCCCATAGTAGGCTTCGGCGCCAATGCCGTTGAACTGGCCTTGCAAGCCGACCAGCCGCCGTTGCTAAAAATGGATGAGATGACCCTAGGGGTCAAAGTTCTGCCACTGTTATCGAAAAAAATTGAAATCGACGGTTTGGATATTAAAGGTCTACAAGCCAACTTAAGCATCAATGAACAAGGCCAAAATAACTGGCAAATCGCCTCTACTGAGCAGCAACAAGCATCTGCCGACACTGATACCGACACGGCCGCTACCAAAAAAGCTAAGCCGCAAACTTTTCCTGAGCTGCTGATACCCCGCATACGCATTAGCGACTCCAGCATTCACTACCAAGATAAAACCACCCAGGTAGCCTATACGGTTGATCTGCCCTTACTAGAGTTGCAGCACGTTAACCTGAACCAGCCTTTCCCACTACTGCTAGAAGCGCGGGTGCGCGATCAACAACAGTTGGACGTCACCACCCGATTACAAGCCATGGTCAATGCGTCATTGGCAACTAAGCACTATGGCCTCAGTGAGCTGCAGCTATCAGCAGATATCGCCGGTGTATTTGCCAAGCCCGTTGCAGTAAAAATTGAGGGTGACCTTCAATTTGACCAAGCTAACGATAAAGCCTCAGTCAATCTGTCGCGATTACAGCTGGCCGATTTAGTCGCAAAAGCGACTATCGAGGCCACTAGCGTCAGTACTGCGCCGGCCTTTAGTGGCCAACTACAATCTGCAACATTTAGTGCCAAAGCATTGATGGCCGCTTTGTCGATACCCGCACCGCTTACCCAAGATAAAAACGCGCTCACAAAAGTAGCACTCAACGCGCAATTTAATGGCACGCCAAACACTATCAACATAAAACCGCTCACCGTTAAACTGGATGAATCTACCTTGTCCGGTGAAGTGGCCGTTGTTGATGTTGCCAAACAAGCGCTACAGTTTACCCTGCACCTAGACAAACTCGATGCCGATCGTTATTTGCCGCCGGCAAGCAACGACAGCCCAAAAACGCAACAAGTTGTTGGCCCACCTTCCGTGGGTATGGATAAAGGTAAAGGCAAGGCTAAACCTAATGTCGAAGCTGTCGTCGAATTACTCCCGTTAGAAATATTGCGAGGCTTACATTTAAAAGGCAAATTTACAGCCGATGAAGTTATCGTCAAACAAATTGCGGTGCACAATATTGCGCTAGATATTAAAGCCCTAAATGGCGATGTGCGTATTACCGATATCAGCGCAAAACTATTACAGGGCTCACTCGCCGGTAAGATAACGGTGGATGCCCGCACGGCAAAGCCGCTTATCGCCACCAACATTAATCTAAGCGATATCGAACTTAGCCAATTGCTACAACCTTTTATGCAACAGCAATTACTATCGGGGCGCAGCAGCCTAGCGCTAGATACCCGCACCGAAGGCAACGACATCGACACCCTGATCAAACAGGCACTAGGCCAAATCAATGTAAGCATGGCGAATACCGTACTACACGGCGTTAATGTCAACCAGATAGCGGCAGATGCCATCAAAAATAAACTGGGTGACTTTGCCTCGCTGCTGCCCGACTACGAGCAAAAGCTACCCAAAGCTCTCAAGGCCGATACTGAAATTCGCAAACTACTGGCCAATATCAAAGTAGAAAAAGGCCACCTGATTATGCCCAACTTTACTGCCGATACTGACCAAGGGAAACTCAACGCCAGTGGCGATATAGATCTACTTAATCAAGGTTTTGATTATAAAATTGCGGTGGTATTGGCAGCGCTTAGCGACAACAAATACTTCAAAGGCACAGCATGGCCAGTGCATTGTAAAGGCACCTTGGCAACACCGATTATCCAATGGTGTAAGCCTGATGGCAGCGCCATGACTACATTATTTGAACAAGCCGCCACCCAAGCCTTGCGAGACAAGGGCGCAAAAAAATTAAGTGATAAACTAGGCATGGACGTAGCCGATGAAGCAGCGGCCAAGGCAGAGTTGCGCGCCAAAGCCAAGGCCGAAGAAGAACGCGCCAAGGAAAAACTCAAGGAGTCGTTGAATAAAAAACTCAATAAGTTTTTATCGCAGTAACAACGTTTTAATCATTAAGCCCGCGTCCATTGAGGTCCGAGCTTAGATTTAAAAGGGGCTGAGCCGAATAGCGCTTACTTAAGCCATAATTCTTCATTGTCTTGTCATACCGGCGAAAGCCGGTATCCATACTTAACAGCTGGATTTCGGCTAGTAGGCCGGAAGGGCCTGCCCCATGAGCGTAGCGAGAGCTTTGGCCATGACTCACATTTTTCTTAAGTAAGTGCCATTCGGGGCTGAGCCCTGGATTCAACATACAACAATAATAGAGTTGAGCTAAATCATGAAGCAATCAAGCCAAAGCCATCACCACAAACGCTCGCTGAACGTGGGCGACATGACCCTATTTACGGTGTCAGCCATTTTACTATTGGATACCTTGGCGGCTTCCGCCTCCATTGGTGTGTCCAGCTTATTTTGGTGGCCCCTACTCGCCTTAGTCTTCTTTATTCCCTACGGCATGATTTCATCAGAAATGGGAACCACCTATCCTGAGCAAGGTGGTATCTACGCTTGGGTACGAGACACCTTCGGCAAGCGCTGGGGAACTCGAGTCACTTGGTTGTACTGGCTAAACAACGTGCTTTGGTCAGCTTCAGTATCGGTTTTATTTGTAGGCATGTTCGCCGCATTATTTTGGCCTGAAATGAGTTTGATGCTCAAGTTGGGCTTAGCTATTCTGTTGAACTGGGTTATTTTCTTTATGACCATTCAATCCCTGAGTATCGGTAAATGGATTCCGAACATTGGTGCTATTTTAAAAATGATTACCTTCACCAGCTTGATTGTTGCCGGTATTGTTTTTGCCATTAATGCGCCCGACCAACTGGCCAATGAGTTTTCTTGGGAAGCCTTCACCCCTCAATGGGCTAGTAGCAGCCAATACATCTCCACCATTATATACGGCATGCTGGGCTTCGAATTAATGTCTTCTGCCAGTGAAGAAATGAAAAACCCCAAGCGTGATATCCCGCGCTCTATTTTCATTTCGGGTCTGCTCATTTTTATGGCCTATTTCCTAGGCACCTTTGCGATTTTGGCCGTAGTTCCCGTGGGGGAAATTGACCTGGTAGAAGGCCTTATTGATACCCTACGCGTTGTTTTCGGTGACTCACAGCTTGGTAGTGCAGCAGCAATGACCCTAGGCTTGTTTGCCACGTTCACCTTTTTTTCAAATATTACGACTTGGTGTATTGGCACTAATCGCTCTATGGCTGAAGCCGCTAAAGATGGTGAAATGCCAAACTTCCTTGGCAAAGAACACCCTGTAAACGGTACTCCAGTAGGCGCAGCCTTCTTCATGGTAATGATGGTAACTTTGGTGTTAATTTTCTATGCAATGATTGCAGAAACAAACGAAGACTTATTCTGGTCTTTATTTGCTGCTTCCGCCGTTCTTTTTCTTCTCCCCTACATAGGCACTGTTGCGGCTTTCTATCGTGCTCGGCAAATCGATGGGGATAAAGAACGTCCTTACAGAGTTCCTGGTGGCAATGGCTTTGCCCGCTTAATTACAGTTACAAGCATTGCTATGCTTTCAGTTTGTATCTTCTTATTTATGTACGTCCCAGGACAGGGCTTTGATTGGCCTGTAGTGATAGGCTCAATCGCATCCATCATCCTAGGTGAAATTGCCATCCGTTATGCGGAGCATGAAGCTAATAAAACCGAAGCATCTTAGCGTTCTCTCTTTGTTAGTAATAGAAAGGTAATTGACTGAAGCTTCAAGGGGGTCAGAGTCGTTGAAAATTCGCCTGGTTTATTAGCGTGAATGGCCCATGAACTTTAATTTCAACGACTCTGACCGCTTACTGCTGCTTCATGAGTACAGCTTGATTAACCTTGACTTGTTGAATACGCACAACTACGATTATGCGCACGACCAATGCGTATAGTGCGAGTGAGTATAATGCAGCCCATAAGTGACAGTAACGCCCTAAAAAAAGCCACAAATCTCAGTATAAACAAAGACTTACTGGCCGAGGCTCGCTCTTTAAAAATTAATCTCTCTGCAACACTAGAGCAGGCGCTTACCGAAAAAGTGCGTAATGAACGCCGTAAACAGTGGCTAGTGGACAACAAGCAAGCTATAGAAACCTGTAATGAGCTCGCTGAACAAAACGGCCTCTTTGCTGACAAGCACAGGACCTTTTAATGAAACAGTTTGATGTTTATACAAACACAGACAAAGAAACCAATAAGGCTTACCCCTATTTCGTTGACGTACAGAATGGCCTACTAAACAGCTTAAATAGCAGAGTGGTCATACCACTAACACCTGCAAGAAAACCTGGCAAAAACTACCCCTCCAACCTTTGCCCAATTATCAAAATACAGAATAAAAATTACTTTTTATTAACACACCAACTCGCCAGTGTTTCTACAAGCTTTCTCAAAAAGAACGAAGGGTCATTAGCTTCTAGTAGAGATGATATTGTTGGTGCAATAGATTTTTTAGTTACCGGTATTTAAGCAACCAGCTAAAAACGTTTAGATAAAAAAGCCCACGTCCATTGAGCTGCGAGCTTAAGCTTTCAAAATACTGAGTTCTTGATTGGCCTTAATTCATTTTTGATTCACATGCCCGATATTGCAATCGGTACAGGCTGTTGCCTATAGAACTGGCACAGCAAGCGATACACCTTTGGCATATGCTCCTTCATGCTATGCGGGTCTTCAAAAAATGTTTCACTGCATACCGCAAAAAACTCGCCCGACGTTGTTAACGCATAATCATCAAGGGGCAATGGACGGTGTTTGTGGTAATCGCGCTGTAATCTATCCCACGCTGCAGTAAAAATATCGTGCCACTCACCTGCACGCATATCTTGATGCATAGGCGGTGCGCCGTTGGCACCATCACGTAACATATCTAGCTTGTGTGCCAGCTCATGAATCACCACATTACTGGCCTTATTGTGCCGCGCATGCGCACCTGTTTCACAGATAGACGCCCATGATAAAATCACCGGCCCTCTAAGCCAGGCTTCGCCGCTTAAAGCCGGGCTTCTTGCATGAACCACACCATCATCGCTGCGATAAGGGCGGTTGGGTACAAAGTCCCCTTCATAAATAATCAGCGTAACCCAATGGTCGTACCAATCTAAGCCTAGCTGCAGAATAGGCACACAGGCCATGGTGGCAATTTTTAAACACATCGCATCAGTGAATTGAAAGCCACCGCCAGAGACAAAACGCTTACGCACCAAAAAGCGAAAGGTCATATCGCGCAATGCATCCCGCTCAGCACCTTGGTAACGCTGCATCACCGGCCAATCAGCAATCGCTGACTCCCACTGCTGAGCGGTAAAACCCATTTTTTTAACACGCCGGTTTTCCAGCCAGTTATTGAATCGTTTAAACATTATTAACTCGTTTTATTGCGGCCATCATTTGCTAGCTAAAAAAGCCTCTAGGGCTATTAGGCGCTCACTAAAATCGATCATCCAAAATAGCCGGCATGGTTAGCTCTCTGACAAACGACGAGGGCGATAGCTGCAGCAGCGTTCTAACCACAGCAACCACATCGTGTACTGGAATCAATCGCCCCTCGCCCTTTTTGGCAGCTTCCGATACCGCAACATCAAGCGCATCATCCGTATTGAGGTCGCCTAGCTGCAAACAAGTAACAGCGAGGTTTCTTTTTCTATAGCCTTCACGCAAGGCATCGGCAATGCCAGTCAACGCATGCTTGGATGCACCAAAAGTCACTTCCGGCCTACCGCTTTGACGTAGGCCCGAGGTTGAACCGGTAATAATAACTTGCGGCTTATCGGCATTTAACACTTTAGGCATAATATGCTTCAGCAACAGAATCGTGCTCGTGATGTTGATGCTTATCATCTCGATGATGGCCGCGTCATCATCCTGCTCAAACTGATAGCTGTCCTCAAAGGCATACTCTTCCCATACCCCAAGATTATAAATCAGTGTATCAACCTTCTGGGGTGCAGCCTCTGCAATTTTATGCGCTGCCTTTAAAGGCTTAGCCATATCAGCCGCTATCCAATGTAGCTCAGCATCAAGTGGCATATTAATACCCTCAGGTTTTGTTCGCGACACACCGTAAATTTTATCGCCATCACTAGCCAGCCCTTCAACAAAAGCCCGACCAAGCCCACGGCTTGCGCCAATTACCATGATATTCGCCATTGAGTCTCCTAATGATGACGTAGAATAGTGTGTTGGCAAAAATACTTTTCCATAGCTCTACGTTCTGTTGTTTTTATGAGGGTTAAACTGTGCGTAAAAATTGAATAAACCAATACGTTAACTAAAAATGTTTCTAGTCTCGTTTACTGCGTTTATTTTCTGCTAACCACTGAATACCGTAAAACTTAGCCCGACATAGATACTGTAACCCAGCAATAGTATTGCGCCCTCAAACCGACTCAAACGACGCCCCGTATACAAAAACACAAACAAGAGCAATGACGTTGCAAGCATAACCCATTGATCAAACTGCAAGATTCTTACATGCACCGGTAGTGGCTGGAGCAGTGCTGATACTCCCAGAATTCCCAGTAAGTTGAAGATATTACTTCCAAGTATATTGCCAACCGCCACATCAGCGTGGCGCCGAATCGCTGCGATTACCGATATAGACAATTCGGGAAGTGACGTGCCTACCGCCACCAAGGTCAAACCAATAACGGCCTCTGGTACGTCAAAGTGCTCGGCAATACCAATGGCTCCAATCAGCAGAACTTGTGATCCGCCAAGTAACAACGACAAGCCAAGAACCACAGCAATTACCGTCCACAATATTGACTTCGGCTTGGCGGAAAGCTCTTCTGCTTCAGCTTGATGTAGCTCACCCGACGGTGCCGCGTGGAAGCGCTCGCTCCAATAAGCCCAGACTAAGTAGATGACTAAGGCAACCAAGAAGATGGCTGCATCGGCACGCCCAAGGGCACCGCCGCCAACCAGCACTAAAACTAGAAACAATATACTTGCAGCCACGACGGTGGCAGCGTCTCGCCTTAACACCAATGGTTTGACCGCTAACGGCGTGATCACCGCGCAGAGGCCTAACACCAATAAAATATTGCCGATATTACTGCCTACAACATTGCCAATAGCAATGTCTGGCCGCCCCTCTATGGCCGCATTAACAGAGACCACTAATTCCGGAGCCGAGGTGCCAAAACCGACGATAACCAGGCCGCTTAGTAAAGGTGACACGCCCAGACGCCTTGCGGCAGCCAGCGAGCCACGAATCAATACTTCACCGCCACAGGTAAGTAAGGCTATACCCACAAAGAGAAACAAAATATTCAACATATTTCCTACCGCCCAGACAGAACATTGATTCTTTTAAAAAAATTTTATCTGACCCCACTATGCATGGCCCCACTATGCACTCCACTATGCACTAAAGTGAATAGCCACAAACTTCAAGGTACAGTTCAAGCGGACAGCGTCGTTGACCCTGTGCCCGGTCGGCAGCCCGCCCAAGCAGCTTGCTGCGGTTGTTCTGTAACTTATCCTATTTCATTGAGCCAGACTACGGCATCATTTTTCCGATTAAACTGCGCTAACTTATAGCCATTGTTAAATGCAATGGTATCAATTATTACATTTGGATTAAAAGTAGCCTCATGTAGAACGGCTATTCTAGCCCTTTTTAGCAAAGGGTTGCTGGATAAAAAAACGGCGAAATCTTTTTGTTCACGCGTTTTTAAGTGCATTACTAGATTGCGAACATCGACTAATATTTTAAGGGGTGTTATATCTGCGCAGGAAGAGCAGACATCATTAACTGCCATGATGCGATCAGCAAGGCTAACTGTTTTTGAGTAAGTTACCGTTACTATTTTATCGATTTGATCAAAATCTATTGTATAGCTCATGATTTATGTTCTTAAATATAACGCCCGAATAAATGGCGAGCAACTTGTGTGCAAAAGAGGCCTGTAACAAATAAGAATTGTTTAGCTTTGCAGTTAGCTATCATTTGTCACCGAGCCCTTTAATTTTTCTGCGTGTCTGTTAAATACTTTTTACGTTGCATTATTGAATGCGAGGATACTTATTGGCTCAACTAAAAGCCAAAGGCCAGTAAGACAAAGCAGTACCCCAAAGACGCAATCCACTACCCTGAGCTGCCTATCCATCTTCACTTTATGGTGCATAAACACACCTACCGCTGCATAAATTACAAGACCAGCTACGCCGACAATGGATAAGATAGTCGCCGTTAATACCGTATTTTGATTCTGACTATTGGCAAATACACTGAGCACTACAGGAGGATATTTGGGGTTGAGGAGTTGAAGGACGACCCCGTTCCACATGCTTGGCGCTTTGGCTACAGTATTTCGACTCTTTCGCCTCAGTAACTTCACTCCCAGATAGATAATAAATAAGCCACCAAAGACCCTAATATAATCAGTGATGTCCGAATATTGTTCAGTGAGCCTATTAGTAACGGCACCTAATACAATGGCTACAACAATATAGACGAGTGCTATCCCAAGTAGGAAAGGTAGAATTGGCGAAAAGCCGAAGCGTGCCGCCAAAGCGAAAGTAACAAGATTAGCCGGGCCAGGGCTAAGCATAAGCGGCAGTACTAACAGTAAAGTTTCAATCACGATGCTCTTGTTCCTGCAAGATAGCGCCGTTGGCACAGGACCAGCGAAGCGAAGTTACGGCATAGCTATTTACCATTAATTTTAATTATTTTTGCGCCATGAAAGTGAACGTCTTTACCTTCAAGGATTGCACTGCCATAAAGCAATTTGGAGTTATAGTTAATTAGAAGTGTCACATAGTCCCCGTAGCCCTCCTCAAACCATGAAGCTAGAAATATTTTGTCATCTACTTCAAAAGCAGTATACGGAAACGGCCCCCACCATTTATCAGGCTTTGAGCCCGTTAAATATCTATAACTAATACCAATATCTTCAAATTTTACGTTGTATGATCGACCGCTAGTATAATTATACGTAATTGAAGTACCGTTAAGCTCTCTTGTTTCTTGTGATAGCTCACTTGCAACAATAGCGGTAGAAATTAATGAAAGAAATAAACACGAAATTACTATTTTAACTGATCTCATAATGTTCCTTTTCCCAACAATTTATTATAAAGAGTGATCTCATATAAACAATGCAAAAGGGCCTGTGACAAATAAGCATCGTTAACGTTGTAATTAGTTATCACCTGTCACCGAACTCTTTAATATAACCCCTTTAACAGAACCCTTTAATAATGTGTCTTGTTCATTTTTAGTGAGTTCTTTTTTTATAAATATTTCTACGGGAATAAACGCAAAGGGTATAACAGCTGCTATAAGAACCATTAGCCAAGCAAACACAGACCAATTTTGCGTATGTGAAGCTAAAGCTGAAAGCGTAACGTACAACAAAAACAATACACCATGCCCCATCCCAATAAAGTAAACAAACTCTCGGTTAATAAGGCCAATCGTTACGCACAATATCAGCAGATAAGAAGCTCCCTCTACTAGGCTTGCGATTCTAAAAAGTTTTAACATTGATAATACTCTTATTTATTGGTGACACACCAGTTTCAAGGGGCCAGAGTCGAATGGCACTTACTTAAGCAAAAAGTGTGAGTCATGCCCAAAGCACTCGCTACGCTCATGGGGCAGGCCCTTCCGGCCTCCGAGCCGGAACCCAGCTGTTAGAGCTTCAAGGGGTCAGAGTCGTTGAAATACGCTCTCTGGTCCCTTGGTGGTATTAAGCTACAGTTTCAAGGGGTCAGAGTCGTTGAAACTTACATGTCATACCCAAGACACTCGCTACGCTCATGCGGCAGGGCCTACCGGCGAAAGCCGGTATCCATATTTAACAGCTGGGTTCCGGCTCGGAGGCCGGAAGGACCTGCCCCCTTGATTGGCTGCAGCTAGGGCGCTAGGTCACCCAACTAGCGCGATCTGCTCCCGCGAGTATTCTGCTAGCGTTAATGCGCAGGCCTGGGCGGACTCTATGCCTTTGCCGGTAAAGTGCTCAGCAAAGAATTCAGGCTGGCCGTCACTGATAAAATCATGGGGGGTTAGCACGGCAGAAAAGATGGGCGTGTGGCTTGCCAGCTGTGTCTTCATCAGGCCGTCTATCACCGCACTGGCAACAAACTCATGCCTATAAATACCGCCATCCACCACCAGGCCAGCAGCGACCACTGCCGCGTACTTACCGCTATTGGCCAGAAACTGGGCTTTTAGTGGGATCTCAAACGCGCCGGGCACCTCAAATACATCAACCTGTCGGCCGTCGAGTTTGGCGAATTCATCAAGAAAAGAATCACGTAACCTGTCCACAATATCGCGGTGCCAGCATGATTGTATAAACGCCACCCGATCTCGGGTAGCAATATCGAAACACATAGAATTAGATTTCATCTGTTGTTTGCCTCTGTTAGCAATTAAACAACAGGGCAAACAAGGCGACTAGCCCTCTCACGGCAGTTATGGCGTGGGAAAGCATAGCAACCTCATTCTCATAACCAGACTGTAACTGTCGGCCCCGGAATCACACCGAGTCTGCTTGTCCCCCCGCCACATGGTGACGGGAGCGCCCGCGGGCTACGCACTTACGTACGATTACCGCCGGTGGGGACTTTCACCCCGCCCTGAGAACCTCCCCTATTTGGGGAAGGCGCACAGATTAGCCTAATAGCGGGTTGAGCTCAACTAGGATAGTGAGATGGAGGTTTGCAGGTGGGGCCTCAAGAGGGCGCCAACGTTTCAAAGCGCATGCACTTATATTTCAACGACTCTGACCCCCTTGATTTACTTGATTTCGATATGTTGGAGGCCAGTTATCGCAATAATGTGCCAATAAGTATTTTAGATACTTGCCAGCTTCCCAGGCGAACGTGAGTCCAACGCCCCAGAAATACGTGTCAGAATAATAGCCAACGCAACAATCAGTGCCCCAATCCAGGGGGTGTCCATTAGCGACATATCCTCGACCACTAACCCTCCTATCAACGATCCTAACGCGATACCGACGTTAAAGGCTGCTATATTCAAACCCGAGGCCACATCCACTGCATTGGGTGTGTACTTCTGAGCTAGCTGTACCACGTACACCTGCAAGCCGGGCACATTACCGAAGGCGAAAGCTCCCCAAACAAGTATCGTCAGCACGGCCAATATTGGATTGCTCGCCGTAAAGGTAAAGGCCAATAACACCAGCGTTAGAGCGCTAAAAATTATGGTTAGCGCTTTTATCGGGCCTTGGGAGTCAGCAAGCTTGCCACCCCAGATATTGCCGGCTGCAACAGAGGCACCATATACCAACAGTACCAGCGCAATTGCATTAGAGCTAAAGCCGCTCACCTGCTCCAGAATCGGTGCAAGATAGGTAAAGGCCGTAAAAGTACCACCGTAACCTAACGCGGTGATGAGGTAGACTAACAACAGGCGCGGCTCCATCAATACTTGAAGTTGCTCACGCAGTTTTGCAGGTGCGGATTGCTTTAGGTTCTTAGGGACCAATATGGCGCTGCCAATAAACGCGATTAAGCCCAGCAAGGAAACGACTAAAAAGGTCGCGCGCCAGCCAAAATGTTGGCCAATCAAGGTGCCTAAGGGCACACCGGTTACTAGCGCTACCGTAAGCCCAGTAAACATAATGGCGATGGCGCTGGCTTCCTTATCCTTGCTCACTAAGCTTGTGGCAATCGTTGAGCCGATGGCGAAGAAGACACCATGGGCTAAGCCGGTAAGGATTCTGGCGATAATCAAGCTTTCGTAACTTGGTGCCTGCCAAGCGAAAAGATTACCGACTACAAAAAGCGCCATCAAACTTAGCAGCACCGCTTTACGCGGCCAGCGGCCGGTTAAGGCTGTTAGCACGGGGGCGCCGATAGCCACTCCCACGGCATAGAGGCTCACCAGCAGGCCAGCCGATGGTAGGGATACACCCAGATCCTGGGCGATAGTCGGTACTAATCCGACGATTACGAACTCGGTGGTACCTATTGCAAATGCACTCAGGGTGAGTGCCCATAAAGCTAATGGCATGACATAACTCCTATATTGATTTGCGGTGGAGTATGCGGGAAGATATTATTGCGAAAAACAACCTAATATAGAAAACACTATTACACTTATGACAAATATATCCAAAACAGATGACCTGGTCATTCTGCTGGCTGTCTTCGATCTCGGCGGCTTCTCAGCAGCAGCCAAAACCCTCAACCACCCGGTTGCCAAAGTCACCAGAGCCATTCAGCGGCTCGAGCAACGGCTCGATACCAACCTATTCAATCGCACCACGCGAAAAGTGGAACCCACTGAGGAATGTTTGGATTTTGTGCGGCAGGTGCGCGAGGGTTTAAAACACTTGGAGCAAGCGGAGGAAACGCTGCAATTGCAAAAACGTGTGCCGTCTGGTTGGTTGCGGGTAGATGCCGCTAGCCCATTTATGCTGCACCAAATAGCCCCCTTAATGGCAGAGTTCCAACAGCTGTATCCTCTCGTTAAATTGGAACTGGTATCGAACGATAATTTTATCAACTTGATCGAGAAACGGACCGATGTAGCTATCCGGATTGGCAAGCTCGATGACTCCAACCTGCACGCCACCAAATTGGGCCGCAGCCCTATGCGCCTGATGGCTAGTCCCAATTACCTAAAGACCTACGGCACGCCTCAGTCCGCAAATGAGCTGCAGCATCACCAGCTGATCGGCTTTTCTCGAGGTAGCGCCCTGAATAAATGGCCACTATCAGAACCGCTGGAGATAACCCCATCGATCGCTGCCAGCAGCGGGGAAACGTTGTTTCAGCTGTGTCTGGGTGGCCACGGTATAGCACTAATCTCAAATTTTATGATTGGTGAGTATTTGAAGAACGGCGAACTGATTGAAGTACTACCTGGTGTCATTGACCAGAGCAGTCCACGTCATGATGTGCATGCGGTGTTTTATCGCAACACCGCCCTGTCAAAACGCATTTCTGTATTTATTGAGTTTTTAAAAGCACGCTTGAGCCTATGAACGAGCAGATAACAAATCATGGGCCTAAATAGACGATCAAGAGTTTGGAAGGGTTTCTTGATAAGAATTAAAGTAACTTGTTAGGTGATTTTGGTCATTGCCCTACATTTTGGAAAAGATGAACAACCCCAGAACTGATTACCCACATTAACGCCTCTTTTGGATTCTCGAAGTATCATTTTGGAACCGCACTTAGGGCAAGGCTTCTCATTTTCTTTTGATTCAATTATTGCCTTAACATGTGCCACATGCTCACGGTTTGTTTTTACACTAGGCTTAAGCCTGCCGCCTTGAATAATTGAAACAACCTCAAAAACCTGCTCTTGGGTTAAGAGTGCCGTATTTTTTGACTTAATGTATTTAATGCATCCACCGGCATAAGTTACATTATTAGGCATGTCTGTTTTAAAAGTACTATCCCCAATAAATACAATCACGGAAAAAATACTTTCAAAATCAATATTCAAACAGCTTTCGAGTGTTTTTAGATGTTTATAATTTTGATGGGTTGGGTTTTGAAACTTATTTGAATGCTTAAATATTTTTTGAGTCCACTGCTTTTGATTGGAGGAGCCGAATATCCATCCTTTCATATTTTTTGTTTCTATGACAAATACACCATATTTTGAAACTAAGATATGATCTATTTGAGTCGTTCCATCATCTGTTGGTAACGTGACATTTTTTAGTAAATGATATGTGTCTTTTGGTAAGAATAGCTTTAAAAGTAAATTTACCTGAAATTCACCGAAGACACCTTTAAACCAAGGTGACTTGAAGAGGCCCACTAATAAAGCTAACGGTATTAAATACCACAGCGTACTGAATAATTGGCTAATTATTGGTGTGACGTCCATTTCTTGGTAAAACCTTTTTAACCTAACGAGGCCGAATAATTTTCATCTGACTCACTAGATTCGACTGGTAAAATATACACGACTCATTGCTCCTTTATCATTTACAAAAACAAAGTCCCTTAACCGATCATCTATATGAACGGTATTTTGCTGGCCATCGACGTTAATATAAACTTTGTAGTTTGGAGGGATATTATATGTCAGGTCCTTCTGACTGCCTTTTACTGAGATATTATCAACAGCCATTTCTGTTTTTCCTTGGTTAAGGAAAACATCATTTTGCTGGCCGTCTATGTCTATCTTCAACTCTAAAAATTTATTTTTAGAGGATAAAGCAGTTTTAGTAGAGGCTTTATAGGCTGTTATATAATAAACAGATATTCCTCCGATAATTGTGACAAGGAGGCCTATTAATATTTGCGTTAGATGCTGCTTCATATGTATTAAATCCTAACGATCTTGTAGATAACCCCACAAAAACAAAAACCTTGTAAAAGGACTCGGTGACAAATAAGAATCGTTTAGCTTTGTAATTAGTTATTATTTGTCATCGACCCCTTTAATTCCAATAGTAAGCCTCGTAGCTTTAGCATTTTATTTTTATTCATAACTCCCTCGTTTATATATTCCAGTGTGCCTAATTTAATATTTTCAAGGACTCTGACCCCTTGATCCCGAAAACACCTGTAACTATTGGATCATATCTATATTTATTCAGAACTCAGTCCCTCGACGAAAATATAACGCCCGCGTTATAGGCGCGAGCTTGCGAGCGTCCTAATTGACGCGTTTGTTAGATTTTTACTCATCGTACCCTCGAATATCCTCATGAGACGGAACGAATAATGGCATTACAATGCCATCCTTTTCTGACGCAAGCCTCTTTTCTCGAATAAGTACCATTTGAACAAAGTAAAGAACTGAGCTTCTAGCTAACTTTAATGTATATAGCGATTCCCTTAAGAACATTTCATAGTCAAAATGCTCTAAACACCCAGAGGGACTTGTTGGTACCGCTCCAAAATCATGAAGTATAGTAAAACGATGAGTAGATGAGTTTCGAGACGTCTGCTTATTAGACAGAAAACCCATTTTATTTGATAGATCTTTAGAAACCTCGGTCAATGCTAATAGTGCAGCATTGCCATTTTCTACTTCTTGGAAAATTTCTGGCTTAACTTCTTCTTCTTTTTCGACTTTGCCTTTTTTTGGTTTTTTGAACCACGCCTGTTTGAACGAAGTTCCCTTTGCCCCACTAATTCCCAGATAGGATAGTGTAGCTACTGCTACCTTATCCAAAATATCTAATGCACTACGCTGCGCCAAAGCTAAAGCCGACTCATTCACTCCATAACACGCATAATTTAAAGTGTCGTTATAGTTTCCCGTTTCATTAAACAATCGATTAGTAGCATTAAAAAATAACTGTCTAGCAAGGATATAATCAGATTTGATAATGTTAATCATGGCGAATATTTCAGGAACTGAACTATTACCACTTACATCAACGCCTACAGAAGAGATATTAACATTATCCCAGTATTTCGATGCGTGCTCATGGGAATGAATAGTCGGAGACAAAGTTAGATTATTTGAAACGACAAAACTCTCATATTCTTCGCATTCATTAGCAGGCTTCTTTCTTTCTCCAGTACGAATGTCTTTAATCTCATCTACAATGCCTTTTACACCATAACCACCAGCGTAAGAAAATATGGTTTCTAAATTTTCCTTTGCATGGGTTGCTAAATATTCAATCTCTTGTACTAGTAATTCATAGTCACCTAACTCTTGATGTGATGCATGCTTGAGCATTTTTAAAGCACCTGAGCTGGCGACTCCATTCAGAGGGTTCTCAGTCAGAGCTAGTGTGTAATAATCATATGCCTCTACCCAACGATAAGATGACCATAAAAGGTTTCCTAAATTGGTAAAGGATTGAGACCTTATATCACTTGAAGCCTTAGAGTCATTTGCTGCCATGTAGAAGTTTTGTCTAGCTTCTAATCTAGAAGTTTCAGTGTCTTTGTACCAACTGAAATCTTTGTATGTTGTAGACAGAGCCAAAGCATGTAAGCCGTTGGCCAAGTTATATTTTAATTCTGAGTTATCTTGGTAGTTATTAACCGCAGCACGAAATATTTCTACTCCTTTTAGGACAGCATCATAACTTTTAACCATTGCTCCTGCATCTACAAGAATTGCTGCCTTTAACAATTCAAGGTTGATATTTCCTGAAAGTTGTAAAGCTTCACTGATAGCTTTATCTGGGTCATCATCGATCAACCCCTGTAACTTTTCTGCAATGTCAGCTATTCCCACATAACCTCCAAGAAATACTAACGCTAAGTTAATGGGCCGCATTGACGCGAAGCACCGTCTTTAGCGGTCCAGCTTGCTGGCGAACTTGAACGTATTGTTATTTTTTTACTCGAATAGAAGCGATAAATTCTGCATTTCTTTTGCTTCTATCAGCTTTTATAGACTTTGTTTTTTCAATTTGCTGCTTTAAGGTGCTGCATATATCATGTTCAATTATCCCCTCTTTTGGCAGCTGAGCAAGCTTTCGTAAGTCCGAAACTAACTCCATAACCTTAATGCCAAGTAAGCCGTATTCTATTGTTCTAGCTTCGAAAACTTCTTCATAATCAGGTGGCCCTGATACATGTTCAGTTACATCCGATATCTGGCGATTAACCACTCTAATTTCATTTGGGAGGTTAAGTATTTTATACATTATATCGGAAGGAAGTGACTGCCACACAACATCTAGTCGCTCTGGATCAAACTCAGGTGCTGCAACCTGAATGCTTTTGCAGCCGTCAGCAGTGCGCAGGCCTTGGTGCAATCCGTCATCGAACGCAACCTCCTCGCAGACCAATGCGAAGTTTTCAAGCATGCAAGACACTTGGATTGCCAAATATTCGAGATCTTTTTTTTCACTCCTTCTTGTGAACCACCAATCTTTGGCAATGGCAATAAATGCCCCTAAAATTATCCCGCCCAAACCAAATAGTGCATTTTCCATAACGTATATTCTTAGATGTTAGTTGGCTACTGATGAAACATAACCATTTATTCTTGAGAATGACCACATATAAACACAATGCTTACACCTAGGCAAAAAGCCTATATCCGTATATTTATGCCCATAAATATATAGTTACATCTGCCTATAAAACTTTCATTATCCTCAAACAAGAAGGCGCAGACTTCCACTTACCTATTACCACCACTCTCCTAGCTTTTATCCTTTTCTTACCACTTAAAGCTTACAACTTACCGCTGCTGAGCGCCCCGCGCTCAGCTTAATGCGCCTCATCCCAATTATCCCCATACCCCACATCCGCAATCAGCGGCACATCTAATTTAGCCGCCTCAGCCATAAGCGCCACTACACCATCACATAGTGCAGCCATATCACCTTCGGCAACTTCAAACACTAATTCATCGTGCACTTGCATAATCATGCGGGCTTGTAAGCCCGACTCGGGTAACCAGGCTTGCACCTGCACCATGGCTTTTTTGATTATGTCGGCGGCGGTGCCTTGCATGGGGGCGTTGATGGCGGTGCGCTCGGCGGCTTGGCGGCGCATGCCGTTGGAGGCGTTGATTTCGGGTAAATATAAACGCCTGCCGAATAGCGTTTCTACATAGCCTTTTTCGGCGGCCTGCTCGCGGGTGTTTTCCATGTACTGCAACACGCCGGGGTATTTGGCAAAGTAGGCATCCATATAATCCTGCGCTTCGTTGCGGCCTATGTTGAGTTGCTTACCTAAGCCAAAGGCCGACATGCCGTAAATTAAACCAAAGTTTATCGCCTTGGCGCTGCGGCGTTGCTCGCCCGACACTTGCTCTAGTGGCACGCCAAACACTTCTGATGCGGTGGCCTTGTGCACATCCAAACCTTTTGAAAACGCGTCTAGCAAACCTTTATCTTGTGAGAGGTGGGCCATAATACGCAGCTCTATTTGCGAGTAATCGGCGGCGACTATTTTATTGCCCGGCCCGGCGATAAAGGCCTGCCTAACACGGCGGCCTTCTTCGCTGCGTATGGGGATGTTTTGTAAATTGGGGTCAGATGAGGATAAGCGGCCGGTGGCGGTAACCGCCTGATGATAAGAGGTGTGTATGCGGCCGGTGCGTGGGTTGATCATCTCCGGTAGTTTATCGGTGTAGGTGGACTTGAGCTTGCTTAGGCCGCGGTGCTCCATTAGTAACTTGGGCAGAGGGTAATCTAAGGCCAACTCGGCCAACACTTCCTCGGCGGTAGAGGGCGCGCCTTTGGGGGTTTTTTTAATCACCGGTATGGCCAGCTTTTCAAACAAGATGCGGCCCAACTGCTTGGGCGAGCCTAGGTTAAATTCTTCACCGGCTAGCTCAAAGGCTTCGCGTTCTAATTCGGTGAGGCGGGCGCTAATCTCTGCGCTTTGCTGGCCCAGTAGCTCGCGGCTGACTAAGGCGCCGTTCATTTCTATATCCGATAGCACGGCTACTAAAGGCAGCTCTATGTCTTCAAATACCGATTTAAGGCTGGGCTCGCGCGCTAGCCGCGGCCACAGGGTTTGGTGCAGGCGCAGGGTGATGTCGGCGTCTTCGGCGGCGTAGGGCCCGGCTTGCTCTAACTCTATTTGGTTAAAGGTGATTTGCTTGGCGCCCTTACCGGCTATGTCTTCAAAGTGTATGGTTTTGTGGTCTAGGTAAAACGAGGCCAGGTCGTCCATATTGTGGCGGCTGGCGGTGGAGTTAAGCACGTAAGATTCCAGCATGGTGTCAAAGGCTATGCCCTGTAGCTTAACGCCGTGGTTGGCCAATACTGACCTATCGTATTTTAAGTTTTGCCCTACTTTGGCCTTATTGCCGTCTTCTAATAGCGGCTTAAGCTTGGCTAGCACTAGCGCTTGGCTAAGCTGCTCGGGCACGCCTAAGTAGTCGTGGCCAAAGGGTACGTAGGCGGCCTTGCCTACTTCTACCGCAAAGCTCACCCCCACTAGCTTGGCCTCCATATAATTGAGGCTGGTGGTTTCGGTATCAAAGGCGAATAAGTCGGCGGCTTGTAAGCGGGCCAGCCATTCATCTAGCTGCGCCTCGGTGAGCACGGTTTGGTAATCCACTTCGGCCACCGCCGCTATCGCGCTATCGACACCGCCGCCCTCTTTAAGAGGCTGGCTGTATTCATCCATCCAGCCTTTAAACTCAAATTCGGTAAACAGGGCCAGTAAGGCCTCGCGGTCTTCTGGCTGCATTACTAAATCTTGTGGGCCCTGCTCTAGCTCTACATCTAGCTTAATGGTGGCCAGCTCATAGGATAACAACGCCAGCTCGCGGTTGGCTGCTAGCTTTTCGTGCATTTTTTTAGCGCCGCGAAAGTCTAAATCTGCCACTTTATCGAGGTTGTTGTAGATGTTCTCTAGGCTGCCCAAGCCCTGTAATAAAGCTAGGGCGGTTTTTTCGCCCACGCCGGGTACGCCGGGGATGTTGTCTACTTTGTCGCCCATGAGCGCTAGGTAGTCGATGATGAGCTCGGGGGGTATGCCAAACTTTTCTTTAACGCCCTCTACGTCCATCACGGTTTCGGTCATGGTGTTGACTAGGGTGACATGCTGGTTAACCAGCTGCGCCATATCTTTATCGCCGGTAGATAGCACCACATCTATACCCTGATCGGTGGCCTGCTGCGCCAGGGTGCCCATCACGTCATCGGCTTCTACCCCTTCTATTACCAGCAGCGGCATGCCCATGGCTTTTACAATATTATGTATGGGCTCTATTTGCGGGCGCATGTCATCGGGCATGGGGGGGCGCTGCGCTTTGTACTCGCTGTAAATCTCGTCCCTAAAGGTTTTGCCCTTGGCATCAAATATCACCACTATGCTGCTGCCGGGGTAATCTTGCACTAGCCGGCGCAACATACTGGTTACGCCCCTAATGGCCCCTACAGGCTCACCTTTAGAGGTGCGTAAGTCGGCTTTATACATGGCGTGAAAGGCGCGATATAAGTAAGAGGAGCCATCAACAAGAACAAGCGGGGCAGTAGGGCTTTGAGACATGGTTTTGATTCGCAACAAGAAGTTAATTAACGCCCAGCCAAGCAACAAAGGCTGAGCAGAGCTATAGTTATAGACAGGGGTGCGCTACAGTAGCATCGCTACTTTTTAACAGCAATCGCCAAACATAAAGCAATGATAAAGGAGTAAATGCATGGCTGTTTACACCGTGCTAGACCGAGAAGAGATAGAGGCCTACATCGCCCCCTTCGGCATAGGCCCGCTAGTGAATTATAAAGGCATAGCCGAGGGTATCACCAACACCAATTATTTAATCACCACCGATCAATCCGAGTTTGGCAGCGAGCTGCAAACCGAACCGCTGCATCAGTTTGTGCTCACCTTATTTGAAGCACAAAACTTAGACGATTTACAATTTTACACCAAGCTCACCACCCTGCTTAACCTCAAAGGCTTACCCGTGCCCTGCCCCGAGCGTGACAGTGACGGCGTGAGCTTAAAATACTTGCAAGGTAAGCCCGCGCTACTAATACCAAAAGTACCGGGGCTACACCAAATGCAGCCCAACCCGGCACAATGCCAAGAACTGGGCGCAACCCTAGCCAACATCCACCGCGCCTGCATGGACGCCAACTTACAGCACCAAGGCCCGCGCTCGGTGGAGTGGCTGGTAGCTGCCGCCGCCGAACTCAACCCGCATTTAGAAGACGCCGACCAAAAATTACTCAACGATGAAATTAACCATTTTGTAAATTTGCACAACAGCAACCTCAACCTACCCCGCTGCGTAATACACGGTGATGTATTTAGAGATAACGCGTTATTTGTAGGCGGCCGACTAGCAGGCATTATTAATTTTTTTAGTGCCAGCGATGGTTATTTAATATACGACTTGGCGGTGGTAGCCAATGACTGGTGCTCGCAGCATGACGGCAGCTTAAACCACGATAACTGTGACGCCCTACTCGCCGGCTATGAAAAAAACCGCCCGCTCAGCGACGATGAAAAAAGCGTATGGAATGATTTTTTACGCATCGCCGCGGTGCGCTTTTGGGTGACTCGCTTATTAATTAAACTCGACCCCGGCGAGCATCATCGCCCCGGCGGCTTAATGGAAATTAAAGATCCGCAGGAATATAAGAATATTTTGATGCAGCGTCTTTACCCTAGTGATGATTAAGAGAAGTTATCCGTTATAAGGCTGGCGCTTGTAGCACCGCAAAACATGGATCCCAAATCAAGTTTGGGATGACAGAGGCGCTTCGATTAAGTCATCGCCCTACTCTGCGTCATTCCGGGCCACGACCCGGAATCCACACTAACGACGCCAATCTAAAATTATTATTTAATAAATCCTTATCAACGTATTTGCCGAGCTTGCTACTTCTAGCACTGCAAAATATGGATCCCAAATCAAGTTTGGGATGACAGGGTGCTTCGATTAAGTCATCACCAACGCAGACGCTTCGTCTCATGAATCTTGTCATACCGGCCTTGCGCCCACAACTGTCCGGAATAATCATCACAAAGCTAAAACCCTCT
>TARA_R110002096_G_scaffold124407_4_pt1 | contig 32376 bp, 25 predicted proteins | sample TARA_R110002096 | Tara Oceans TARA_R110002096 (sample SAMEA4397295) | marine metagenome | biome: Polar Biome; feature: [DCM] deep chlorophyll maximum layer (ENVO:01000326); material: water (ENVO:00002006), including particulate matter (ENVO:01000060) such as... | depth 35 m
CCCGATCGAGATGCGATCGACTCCCGCTTCCGCGACGCCCGCAACCGTCCCCAGGTGAATGCCGCCGGAGGCCTCCAGTTCGACCGCATGACCCAATTCGTGGGCCAGAGCGCGCAGTTCGACGCACAACGCGACGAGCTGGTCCGCGGGGATGTTGTCGATCAGCACGACGTCGGCGCCGCCACGCACGGCCGCGCGGGACTCGTCCGCGTCGCGCGCCTCGGCGGTGATGCGGGTGCCCGGAGCGATCGAGGCGCGCACGTGTTGCACGAGCGACTCGAGGTCGCGGCCCGAGAGGTCCAGGTGGTTCTCCTTGATCATCGCCTCGTCGAACAGACCGATGCGATGGTTCTCGCCGCCGCCACAGCGCACGGCGTGTTTCTCGAGCAAGCGCAGTCCAGGCGTCGTCTTGCGCGTGTCGAGGATGCGCGTGCCGGGCACGTGGGCCACGGCGTCGACGTAGCGGCGGGTCAACGTCGCGACGCCCGACAGTCGTTGCAGCACGTTCAATGCGGTGCGCTCGGCGATGAGCAGACCGGCCGCTGAACCGCTGAGCGTCGCGAGGTGCTGGCCCACCGTCACCGCATCGCCATCCCTGGCGAGGCATTCGACCTGAACGTTGCCGTCGCACAGGACGAAAGCCCGCACGAACGCATCCAGTCCCGCCAGGACACCGGGCGCCTTGGCGACCAAGCGCGCACGTGCGCGGGCGCCGACAGGCACGCTGTGCTCGGTCGTGATGTCACCGGTCCGCACGTCCTCGGCCAACGCCGTCACCAGGACCGGGTCCAGGACGTCGGGCGTCAGCGACGGCGGCAATCCGCACCGGGGTGCGGGCAGATCCACACCGGATGAGGAGCCCTCGCGGGATATCGAAGAGAGGTTCGTCATGGGCCTCGGGGCTCCGAGTGTACGACCTGGACTGGACCGTGCAGCCATTCGGACACTCGGTCCGCCGTGATCGGGCCAATCCCATCGATCGACTGCAGGACGTCCCGGATCGTGGCGCGCAGGGATTCCCCCTCCGGCCCCGGCTCGGCCTGGAGCCCGATCCCCGTGGTCCAGATCCGATCCGCCACGCGGGCGGCTCGCACCCGCCCCAGGCCCGGGGCCCTGCGCCAGAAACGTGGCCCGGGAATGCGGGGGGAGTGCTCGAGGCGGCCGCCACCGGCCGGAACCTCGGCGGCCCCGTTCTCGGCAACCCCAGCATCCGGTGTCCCAGTTTCCAGGGTCCCAGCCTCATGGTTCACGGCCAACAGGGTCCCCACATCATGGGTCGCGGCCTCATGGGTCGCGGCCTCATCAGTCCCAACCTCATAGGTCCCGACCTCGTCCACCCAGCCATCCAGGGTCCAGTTCGAACTCCCCGTCGGATCGAGCGCGCCAAGGACGGACCCGCCTATCGTCCCCGGCACGAACCGCGACAGATCCGGCCGGCACATGGGCACGTGCGGCGCCGGCTCGGACCTGCCTGCGCACCAGCGCTCGCCCAGCACCCAGCCGAGCAGCACGAACAACAGGGGCCACGCCGGGGCGCTCGAAGGTCGAGGCTGCATGCCAGGGGGACCGACCTCGGTCGCGCCGGGTTGCTCGTCGCAGCCAAGAAAGTTCGAACGAAGGCCCGGTCGTCCGCCGCCCTGGAAGCACTGGCTCCAGCAGCTGGCTCCAACAACTGGTTCCAGCAATGGGCTCCAACGTCCGGATCAGGCGGTGCGCGTCTGCTCGCGCAAGCGATGCAGGAGCGCCCGCCCCAGGCCACGCGGATGGTGGCGTCCGATGTCCTCGAGCAGTCCGTGCGTGAGATCGCGCAGGGCGACCGCGAGTTCGCTGTCCTCTTCCCCGCGCACGACGGGCATGCGCCGCTGCGTGCAGCGGAAGGCCGCGCGGTCCTCGGGCAAGCTCGCGATCCATTCAGGTTCGAACCCCAGGAACTTCTTCGACACGCGCTGGATGCGACGCGCGGCGTGGTCGGCTTCCTCCGGACACGTGACGCGGTTGATCACCAGTTGCGGCACGGACAGGGGCTTGCGCGGCACGAGCACCTTCAAGAACGCGTACGCATCCGTCATCGCCGTCACGTCCGGCGTCGTCACGACGATCACGCGGTCGGAGGCCGCCGCCATCTCGACGGTCTGGTGCGACAAGCCCGCGGCCGCGTCCACGACCAGGAATCGGTACTGCCGTTCGAGACGTTCGAGCCCGGCCGCGAGCAGCTCGAGTTCGCACATCTTCAAGCCGGCGACCTGCGCGTAGCCCGAACCGCCCGCGATCAGGTCCAGCTGTTCGCCGCAAGGATGCACGACGTCGCGCAACTGGCAGCGACCTTCGAGCGCATCGACCGCGGTCCGTTCGGGGTGGACGTCGTGCAGGATGTGCGCGTTGGCGACGCCCAGGTCCCCGTCGAACACGAGCGTGCGTCCGGTGCGCGCAAGCATCGAGGACAACGACGCGCAGACCGTGGACTTGCCCGTTCCGCCCTTGCCGCTGACGATGCAGATCGAGGTCGCACGCACGGACGCGAGCGGGTCCGTACCGAGATCTCCGGCGTCCGTCGAGGTCGACGGGACCGGATCGATGCGCTTGAAACGCAGGATCTGACGTGCCTGGGCCCAGTTCATGGTGGCCCGCCACGCGCGGCGATTCGGTCCGCGCGCTCGCGGTGGACAGGATCAAGCAACCAAACGCGAGCCCCGCAATCCAAGACGGCCCGTGCAAAGTTGCGACAAGAGTGCCCGCATCGAGTCCCAAAGCTGGGAAACAAGCCGCTCAGGTCACCGTGCGGTCCCCTGGATGCGCCTCCGCAAATGGGGATCAGTCGCGGAAGGCGTCGATTTCTTCGCGCGTCAGGACCGCGCCGGTGTGGCGCGGGATGAGTTCGACCTGGGCGAGACCGGGCTCGTCGCCCGTGCGGGCCTCGGTCAGGTCGAAGTAGCTCGCGATGGCCGCGGCGACGACGTCCTCGAGGTCTTCGCCGTTCGCGAGCGGCTGGGCGGAACGTCCGTGCACCACGACCTCGAGCGCCGTTCCGCGATGCTCGACCTGCACCAGGTCGTCGCCACGGAAGCGCCAGCACAAGCGACCGGCGACGACACGCGTCGTCAGTTCCGCGTCGAGCCGCAACAGGCGCTGGGCCAGGTCCTGGACGTGGCGCTGTTCGGAATCGGGCAACGCGGCGACGAAACGCTCGAAGGTCTGCACCGGATCCGCGGCATCGACCGGGTCGAGCGCAGGGATCCAGTGCGTCGTCGTCGAACGCTGGCTCTTCACCTCGCAGAGCACCAGCAGGTCGACGCGCTCCGGATCGAGTTGGGCCAGGCGATCCTGCAGCACGCGATCGACGCTGCCCGCGAGGACGATGACGCGCGGGGGCCGTGTCGCATCCAGGCGCGCCGCCGTGGCGGAACGCAAGTGGGACTCGAGCACGTCCAACTGCACACGTCCGAGCCGCAACGCATCGAGCGCTTGCACGACCGTCTTGGCGGAATCGTGATCGTCGGCGAGGATCACGGACACGAGCCCGCCCGCGCCGTCGAGCAGGACGAGGTCGACCTGCATGTCCCCCACCGACAATCCGCGATCCACCAACGTCAAGTCGGGGCGGATCTGGCGCAGGGCCTCCTCAGCAGCTTGCAGGTCGGGATCGTGCATGGTTTCGTCGGGTTGCATCAGGCGGTGCGCGGCGTGACGTTGGGCGGGTCCGGTTCGACCAGCATCGAGCGGACGCGCGCACGGTGCACGTGGGTCACGGCGAGCGCCAGGGCGTCGGTGGCGTCCAGGGGTTGCGGCACTTCGCTGAGGCCCAGCTCGGCGGCCACGAGCTCCGCGACCTGCTCCTTCTCGGCCTGGCCGTTGCCCGTGATCGTCTTCTTGGCCTCGGCCGGCGTCAGCTCGATGACTTCTGCCCCGAACCGTGACGCGGCGGCCAGGATCATCCCGCGCCCTTCGCCGATGCGCAGCGCGGTCATCGTGTTGTCCTTGACGAACGCGCGCTCGACGACGACGACGTTGGGCTTCAGCCGCGCGAGCAGCTGCTCGAACTGCTCCAGGATCAGCCCCAAACGGATCGGCGGCGACTGCCGGGCCGGCGCGCGCATCACGCCGGCGGCCAACATCGCGATCTTGGCACCCTTGGGCACGACCGCGCCGTAGCCGACGACCTGGGTCCCCGGATCGATGCCGAGCACGATGGTCCACGGACAGTTCTCCGGGACCTCGAAGCCGTTCGAGGCGGAGGACGTCGTGGGCCGCGGAATCTCGCGGTCCGGAGTCGGTCGGGAAGGGGTTTCAGGGGGCACGGGCGTACCCTACGCTCTGCCCCCCGCCGATCCCATGCCCGCCTCGCCCTCCTCTGCCCCCTCCCCAGGCACGCCCCCGTCCGGCGCACCGTTCGCCAGCGCCGTTCTGGTCGCGGCGGGCCGCTCGACGCGGATGGGTGGCGCCACGCGCAAGCCCGCCATCTTGCTGGCTGGCCGCAGCGTGCTGGAGCGGACCCTGGACGCCTTCCGAGCCGCCGGCACCGTCGCCCAGATCGTCGTCGTGGTCCACGCGGACGACCTGGACGACTGGCGCGCGCGCTTGGCGGACGACATCGTGCTGGTGGCCGGAGGCGCGGAGCGCACCGACTCCGTGCGCGCCGGCGTGAATGTTACGACGTCCGAGGTCGTGCTGGTCCACGACGCGGCGCGCTGCTTGGTGCGCCCCGAACGCCTGGATCAAGTCGCCCAGGCCGCCCGCGCGGACGGCGCCGCGCTGCTGGCCGTGCCCGTGCGCGACACGTTGCATCGAGCCTCGGAAGGACGCGCCGTCGAGGTCGTCGAGCGCGAGGACCTGTGGGCCGCACAAACGCCCCAAGCCTTCCGCACCGACCTGCTGCGAAGTCATCTCGAACGCGCCGCGACCGAGACCTGGACGCCGACCGACGACGCGGCGCTGCACGAGCGCTACGCCAGCCCCGTCACGCTCGTCAGCGGCGATCCGGACAACCTGAAACTGACCACACCCGCCGACGTGGCGCTGTTCGAAGCGCTGCTGGCGGCACGGGGGAACGAAGCATGACCGAGACACGCGTTGGGCTGGGATTCGACCTGCATCGCCTGGTGGAGGGCCGTCCCTGCATCCTCGGCGGCATCACGTTGCCGCACGACAAGGGGCCGCAAGGTCACTCCGACGGCGACGCGGTGCTGCATGCGTTGACCGACGCGTTGCTCGGCGCCGCCGGCCTGGACGACCTGGGCACGCTGTTCCCGGACACCGACGAGCGCTGGAAGGGTGCCGACTCGGCCACGCTGCTCGGCGCGGCGATGGAGCGCTTGCGCGAGGCGCGCTGGACCGTGAACAACGCCGACATCGTCATCGCGACCGAGGGCCCCAAGATCGCCCCCCACCGCGCGGCGATGCGTGCGCGGATGGCCGAATTGATGGGCACCGACGTCGAGCGCGTGAACGTCAAGGGCAAGTCGCTCGAGGGCCTCGGTGCACTCGCGGGTGGCACCGGCGTCGCGGTCCAGGCGATCGTGTCGCTCGAACGGCTCTGACCCGGAACCCCGCAGCCCGCCCGCGTCCATCGCTCGCGGGCCCCGGGCCCGTTCCACGCAGCACTCGCCCGCGCCGGTTGGTCGCGCCGGTTGGTCGCGCCGGTTGGTCGCGCCGGTTGGTCGCGCCGGTGCATCGGCCGTACGCGATCAGTTCTGGAACTGCATGCCGTGCAGGCGGGCGTACAGCCCGTCCAGCTCGAGCAGTTCGGCGTGCGTGCCGATCTCGACCAGCTTGCCCTCGTCCAGCACCGCGATGCGATCGGCGTTGCGAATGGTCGAGAGGCGGTGCGCGATGACGATCACGGAATGGCCTTCCATCAGGCGATCGAGGGCTTCCTGGACGACGGCCTCCGACTCGGTGTCGAGCGCGCTGGTGGCCTCGTCCAACAGGATCAACGGCGCGCCGCGCAGGAACGCGCGCGCGATGGTGATGCGTTGACGTTGGCCGCCGGAGAAGCGCGTGCCGGCGTCGTCGACGCTGGTGTCGTAGCCCTCGGGCAGGTCGACGATGAAGTCGTGCACGTTCGCGGCGCGCGCAGCGGCCTCGACCTCGGCCTGGGTCGCGTCGGGCTTGCCGTAGCGGATGTTCTCGCCGACGGTCGCGTGGAACAGGAACGGCACCTGGGTGACCATCGAGAAGTGCGAGGTCCACGAGTCGAGCGAGATCTCGCGCAGGTCGTGACCGTCGACGGTGACGCGACCCTCGGTCGGATCGATGAAACGCGCGACGAGGTCGACCAAGGTGCTCTTGCCGGAACCGGAGGGTCCGACCAGCGCCAACGTCTCGCCCGGCTTCACGTGCAGATCGAGGCCATGGATCGCGGCGCGGTCGCCCACGGCGTAACCGAACGTGACGTTCTCGAGGTGGACGCCCGCGCCCAATCCATCGAGCGTCACGGCCGACGCGGACTCGACGATGTCGGGCTTCTCGTCGATCAGTGCTTGCAGGCGATCGCACGCGCCCTGGGCCTGCGCGACGTTGGCGAGGGCGCGCGTCGTCTTCTTGATGCTCGTGTAGGCCTTCGAGATCAGCAGGAAGAACGGCGCCATCTCGGCGGCGCTGGAGTGCGCTCCGCTCTGGATCATCATCCAACCGACGACGCACACGACGACGCCGATGCCGGCGTGCGTGTAGATGATCGTCCACGCGCTGCTGATGGCGGAGACCTTGGCCATCTTCACGGACTCGGTCACGTACTGCTGATTCGTCTCGTCGAACTGCTTCAGCATGCGCTCCTCGGCACGGAACGCCTTGACGGTACGGATGCCGGTGAAGATCTGGGTCAGCACCTGCATCGAGGCGCCGAGCTGGGTGAGGCTCTTGGTGCTGCGCTTGCGCACTTTGCGCAAGAGGATCGCGATCGGGATGATCAGGAGCGGCATGCCGAGCAGCACGAACAGCGTCGCGTAGGGCGAGATGAACAAGCACATCGTCAACGCCATGAACGCCATCAGCGGTTCTTGGACAAGCTCGCGCAGCGCGATGTTCACGACCGTCAACGTCTGCAGCACGTCGGAACTGACGCGCGAGATGAGGTCGCCGAACTTGCTCTTGCCGTGGTAGCGCAGGCTGAGCCCCATCAGGTGGCGCGCGAGCTGGAGGCGCAGGCCAACGACCATGCCGAGTCCGGCTTTCGCCGCGAACACGGTGGCCAGGTACTGCGCAACGCCCGCGACGATCGCCATGGCCGCGATGATCAGCGCGACCTTGAAGAGCGCGGCCAAACGCGCCTCGGAGTCGAGTTGTTCGCTGCCGCCCGTCAGGCTGTCGTTGAACCAGTCGCGCGCGTGGTCGACGAAGGCGAACATGCCGTCCTCGGGCTCGACCGGCTTGGGCGGCAGGAGGTCGCGCATCTGCGTGATCGCGTTGGCGACCTCGCCGTCGGCACGGGAGGCGGCGTCCAGTGCGCTCTCGGTCGCGATCAGCTCGTGCACGGCCAAGCGCGTCGCCTCGTCGAAGCCCGGTACGGCCCACGGGGTCGGGATCGCCGACCGCAACGCCTCGATCGAAGCGCCGGCCTCACCGTCCAGACCGGACAGCGCTTCGCCGTCGAGCAACTGGTGGACCTGGGCGGCCTCGCTGGCTTCGAACACCTCGTCGCCTGCGGGGAACAGCAGGTTGAGGGTCGGCTCGAGCAAGAGGTAGCTGCCCTGTTGCAGGAACGCGCTGACGAAGTTCAACGCGAGCACGGCCACAAGCAGTCCGAGGACAGGCTTCGCGTGCGGTCCGAGCAGGCGCCGGAGCTGGGTGACGTTGAGCTTCACGAGTGATGTTGCGGGGCGAACCCGCGGGGCGCAGATCCTCACCGCACGTCCGTTCAAAGTCCATGAACCCGGTCCGATTCCCCCCAGAACTCCGCCTTCACGCCTCCGCTGGCCGGAGGGTGTCCGGGTCCGTTCGTCCTGGGAACGAACCAGGGACCCCGCAGCTGTGCCGCGGGGTCCCTGGTTCACTCATCGGGCGGACCCGGACACGACGCGAGGAACTCGGCGCAGCGTCTGGGTCGGAACCGGACTACAGCTCGCTGCGGTCCAGGCCCTTGATGTCGGCTTCCTGGAGGAGGCGTTGGCCGAACGCGGTGAATTGCGTGCGCAGGTAGTCCTCCTGGACCAACCCGAACATGCGCTCCTCGCTCAACTGAACGGGCTTCGAGGGCGGCAGCTTCGACTTCACGTAGACGATGTAGTAGCCCTCGGGACCGCGGTACGGGCCGGCCACCTGGCCGCGCTCGAGCTCGAAGAAGATCTTGTCGGTGATCAGGTCACCGGACAGGTAGCGGCTCCAGGCGCTCTCGCCCAGGGCACGGCGCAGGTCGTTGCGCGTCTTCGGTCGACCGTCGAACTTGCCTTTCGACTTCATGCCGATCATCGGGGGCATCTTGCCGGAGACGGGCAGCGGGGCGTCCCAGTAGTCCGACTCGAGCTCGAGCATGTCGTCCCAGAAACGGTCGAAGGGTTGGGCCTCCGGATCGCTGGCGACCAGGTCCATGTGCGCGTCGATGCGCGCGCGCAAGCCGTCGGCCTTCTCCTTGGCCTTCTCCCAGCCGCCTTCGGCCCATTGGAAGTTCGGGAAGTCGAACGCGGAGCAGAGGATGACTTCGACCTGGGCTTTGGCGAGGCCCATGATGCCGTTGGCGACGGGCAGGTGATCGAGCAGAGCCTGGGGCGGGTTGCCGTTCTCGTCGCGGTTCAGATCGTCGGCGATCGTCGTCTTGAACGAGTCGACCATGTACAGGTGCTCGGTGTACGACTCCATCGAGGGGAACATGAAGCCCTGGAGCGCGAGGAACCCGAAGTCCATCATGCTGGCGCCCATGGCCTGGCGCAGTTCCTCGACGCGCTTCTTGAAGACGCGGTAGTCGATCAGGTCATCGTTCTTGGCGAGCTCGTCCTGGATCAGGACCTGCAGCGTGATGAAGAGCTTGGCCTCCTGGATGTCGTGCTCGGAGAAGATGTGCTGCATCTCGTCGAACACCTCGTCGGTGGTGACGACGTGCAGGAATCCGTCGCCTTTCAGGGTGACCAGCTGGTCCCAGGGCAAGCCGTCCAACGACGTCTCGACCTTGAGCACGTGGGGCAGCGTCAACCCGGCTTTCACCATGTCGCGCAGGAGGCCCATCATCATCTCGTCCTCGCGCGGCTCGAAGTTGCCGTGCTCGGCGTCGAGCAGGTTCTCGAGGAACGCGTCCTCTTCAGCGTTCAGCTCGTCGCGCGAGCGTCCGCCGTAATCGTCCGCGAGGACCTGGGCTTCCATCTCGTTGCGCACGAACAACCAACGGTCGCGGCGCAGGACGTGGTTCTTGCGGTAGTCCTCGACCAGGTCGAAGTTGGGCGAGCCGCCGTGGATGGCCTCGGTCGTGATGCTGGGCCAGTTCTCGACGGGACCGGGGAAGAACAGCGCGTCGAACTCGAGCGTCTGGTGCAGCTGGCCGATGTACCAGCTCTTGCTCTTGTAGGCGCGGCGAACCTCGGTGTCGTAGTCGAGCGAGGGGTAGCGCTCGTAGAACGTCGCCTCCTCCCGCGCGATACGGTCGGTGACTTCACGCGGGTCGTAGACGTACAACGACATGAATTCGTCGACGGCCTCGTCGATGATGGCCTTCTGCTCGTCGGTCAGCTCCTCGTAGGGCTGGCCGTCCAGGCGCTCCTCGATCTGGCGACGACGCTCGCTGCGGATGCGCAGGTTGCGCTCCTCGTGCATGAGGGCCGACCAGGTGCGAGCCTGCATCGCGCCGCTGCCCCGTGCGTAGCACAGGAAGCGCTTGATCACGACGTCGGGGACGCGCTTGCCGTTCACGTAGAGCGGCTCGCCGAAGATGCTCGTGCCGCTGTCCTCGGTCGTGGTCAGCGGCGGCGGGGGCATCTTCGGGCCCGTGAACGCGGGCTCGTCCGACTCGTCGTCGGCGACGGGGCCAGCCGGGGCGGCCTCGCCGGGCAGCAATTCGCCGCCGAAGATGTCTTGGGCCTGGGCCGGAGCGGCAGCCAGGAGCGGAAGCAGGAGCAGGGAGCTGATGATCTTCATGGTCCGAATCGAGTCGTGGAGAGCCGGCAGAGGGGCCGTTCCGAGCCGGTGCAGGGGGTCCGCAGAGGCGGAGATCGGGGCGGGCTCGGGCCACGGGGGCGACGATCCTACGGAGCGCGGGAGCCGTGATGAGAGAAAAGTCGGAATCGAAAGTGCGGGGGACACGGATCGGGTCCCCTGCGCGAGGGGTGGGTGAGGCCCATTCCAGATGGCCCGCCCTGTGCGGTGGACTGCGTACGGCCCAACGGAGACCCAGAATCGGGCCAGAATCGTCACAGAACGGGGTGGATCGGGGCCCGGAAGGCAACAGGACGCGGCCTGCCGGGTACTCTCTTCGGCCGTCCGCGCTCCCCGCTGGAATGGTCCGTCCATGGCTTACGACCCCCGCACCGTCGCCCTCTCGGCTGACCTCTTCCATCCCCCGCTCCCGCTGGACCCCAGACCGGTCCAGGCGTTGCACAACGAGATGTTCGTGGCCCGCACGCCGGCCTACACGAGCTTCAACGTGACGCCCCAGGGTCCGGTGCTCTCGAACCCGCCCGTGGCGCCGAACTCGGTGTCCCAGGTGGCGTTCCGCGAGGACCGCGTGCAGATCCGCGAGGAGGTCACGTCGCTGACCGTCGAGGACTTCGCCGCCCGCGTCGGCGAGGTCGGCCAGAAGCTCGCCACGGCGCGCTCGATCCCGGTCTACGTGGGCCAGGTCGTCACGCTGCGCAGCCTCGTCAATCCGCAAGGCTACGACGACGCGCGCCAGTACCTGAAGGAGGGCATGTTCCGCTTCGAGGACGAGCCCGAGACCTTCGGCCGCCCCGCGAACCTCTTCGGCCTGCGCATGGTGTTCCCCGCCAGCGAGGACGAGACCACGACGTTCGGTCTGCGCATCGAGTCGTTCGCCCAGGACCCGCGCTCGTTGTTCGTCGAGGTGCAGGGCACGTTCGGACCCGTGCTGACCCAGCGCGACCTCTCCCCGCTCAGCGAACGCGTCCTCGAGACGTATCGCTTCCTGACCACACGTGCGCTGTCGTTCATCAAACGCTTCGATGCCTCCAACCGAGGCCCGGGACCTGGCCGGTAACCGACTTCGATCCGCCCCATGCCCCACCGCATTCGCCTCGCTGCCACCCTCCTCCTGTGTTGTTCGATCGTCACGGCCTGCGGACCCGACGAGGTCCCGGTCGACCCCGATGCCATCGAGTGGAACGACGCCTGGCCCGAGGACACGATCCTGCTCGTCGGCGACGTGCCGATCACCGCGTCCCAGGTCATGGCGTGGGTCCCCACCATCGCCCAGATCCATCGCCACAAGAGTGAAGGCGATCACATCCGCCAGGCGTTGACCAACCTGGTGCTGCACAACGCGATCGCCGGCCAGGTCTACCCGGCCGGACGTGCGCGTTCCCGGGACCAGGCGCAGACCTGGCTGACGACGTTGCAGGCCGGCGAGGAGTTGCCCGCCGAAGGTCCCCAGGTCGCGCGTCTGCACGGTTCGTGGACCGAGCGCAACGCGGACATCGGGCTCGACCGCTGGGGCATGGCGCGCACGCTCGAACCGGGGGAATGGACGATGTTCGAGACGCTCGGCGGGTTCACCGTGATGCGCGTCGTCGGCAAGCCCTCGGCCGACCAATGGCACCCGAACGTCCCGGTGACGATCGAGCAGGTGACCGACTACTACCTCGAGCCCGAAACGGTGAAGGACGAGATCGACGGCCTGCTGGACGGCGGGCTCGAGATTCGTGTCATCGACAAGGCTTGGGAGAACTACCTGCCGGTGCACTACCTGCATCGGGGTGTGCCGCCGGACACGACGTCGGGCGAGTGAACTGCGGCGCTTGTCCCGAACTCTCGGGAAGAACCGCGCGACCAGAGGATCCAACACGAAATGAAGTCCACGACCCTGCTGCTCTGCTGCCTGCTCGCCCTGTCCTTCGTCGGTTGCCGCGGAACGACCGAGGCGGAGCGGATGCCGGTCTCGGCGGACACGATCGGCAAGATGCTGGGTGATGCCGAGAAGGAGCTCGTCACCGTTCGGCGCAGGCATGCGACGCTGGACATCGCACCGGAGGACCGAGTCGAGCTGGAGCGCCTGGCCATGGGCGTCCAGGCCCAGATCCAGGAGGGTCGCAAGGTGCTGCTCCAGGCGCGCCAGAACGTGGACGTGGACAAGCTGAAGCTCGCGGGGGACCTGACGATCCAGACGTTCCCTCTGCTGCAAGAACTGCAGGACGCGGGCATCCTGGCCGAGCACGCCGCGATGTCCGAACGCTGAGGTCGATCCCCTGGCTGCCGAGCCGCAGGATCCGCCACCCCAGCCGAATTCGTGGGACGCCCCACAACTGGGAAACCGCCCGCGCAGGCCCCTGCGCCCACCTTTTCGTCCTGGGACGCAGCGCGCCCAAGTTCTTCCGAACTCCCCCCTAAAGGGATCGCCCCTCCGGTCCGACAATCCACCTGTCAACGTTCCCCTGCGTTGACAGGAAATCGGAGGGCCCTGGTCGATCGGATTCCGTCCCCATAGCGTTCGAGATCGTCCCCACAACTCTCGAGCGTACGAACCGATCCCCCCTCCAACCCGGAACTCCTCTCCCCAGGAGCCCGGACCCGTCCCCGGAACATCAGCCCCCTGATGAACCGGGGACTTTTCTATGCCGGTCGGGTCGGTTGCCCGTGGCGTAGAACAGGACCGATCTGCACCAAGAATCGTCGGGAAACTTTGCGGCCGCGCCGGGCGGACCGGGGCGTGATGTTCGACGAATTCCATGCGCGATCGGTCACGGGATCCGACTTCGAGTTCATGGGGTATGATCGTCGCTCCTCGCGTTCGAACGGTCGAAGCGAGGCTCCGATTCCTGCACCAAGAGACCGAGGCTCGGTCGTCCACCATGATCGTCGAAGTGCTTCTCTGCTTGCTCGCGTCGCCCACCCACGCGACCTCCCCCCTGACAGGTTCCGTCGTTGCTCGCCAGGACGACGCGGACGTCGACCAGGCGATCAACGCGGCCGGTGAGGATGTCGGCAAGCTCATGGCGTTGGCGGAGCAGTACACGAAGGCCAAGAACTCGTCCGCAGCCAAGAAGGTGTACCGACGGGTGATCGAGATCGAGCCCGAGCACGCGCAGGCCCGCGAAGCCCTGCGGCATCAGAAGTTCGACGGCCGGTGGTTCGAGAGCTTCGTCGCCCTCGCCAAGTACAAGCGCGAACAGACCAAGCGCATGGAGGCCGAAGGCCTCGGACTCGTCGGTGAGGAGTGGGTGCCTCTCGCGGACGTCCCCTACCGCCAGATGGGCTGGTCGCGGGACGCGTCCGGTGCATGGATGGACCCGGCCGTCGTCGCTGAAGCGAAACAGGTCGAGGAGTGGAAGGCTGCCGGCTATCAGTTCCGCGCGGACGACAACAGCTGGGTCGCGCCCGAGGACCTCGAGAACTGGACGAACCAGCTGTGGAAGTGCGGCGACGAATGGCTGGACTTCGACAAGGCCAACGCCTTCCACGCGACGACCGAGACCTGCTGGAACCTCGCGGGCGAGCACTTCATCACCTGGACCAGCGCGAACTGGAACACGGGCAACTTCGCGCGCTGGCACGCCGACCGCACGTACCCGCACCTGGTGCGCATCTTCGGTGTCGAACCCGCCCAGCCGCCCCACTACTTCGTCCATCCGACGCTCATCGCGTACAACGACGCCGCGGGCGGAACGGTCAAGCTGCCCGAGTCCGAGGGCTTCTCGTCGTTCCACGGCGCGTACTACTCGGACCTGTGTTTCGACTTCGAAGCCGAGCACCCCGGCTACTTCGGCATGGGCGTCTGCTACTGGGACCGTTCGAAACCCGCACTGGATTCCTGGGGCCCGTACTGGGTTCGCTGGGCGGCGGCGCAGAGCTACATCGACGCGATCGACCGCTCGTGGGGCTGTCTTGGGCAGGCCATCAGCGAGAAGGCGATGGGTGAGATCGGTGCGTTCGCCAAGCGATTCTGGACCGAGAAGCGGATCCCGCGCTGGCTGCGGTACGGCGCCGCCAGCTACGCCGAACGCTTCCTTCCGAACCCCGAGGCCGCGGAAGGCGCGGATCCCTGGGATCTGCGGGCGTTCGCGTTCTCCGAAGTGAAGAAGGGCGGTGGTTTGCGTCCGCTCGAGCAAGTGTTCGCGTTCGGCCTGGCCGTCGAGGACATCCCCGGATCCACCAACCTGTATCACGAGGTCGGCGTGGTCGTCTCGTACATGCTGGACGCCACCGACGCCGACGCGTCCTTGCATGATGCGCACGAAGCGTTCCGGACCGCACTGGCCTCAGGTACGAACGAGGACATCGCCAAGACCGCCAAGGTGCTCGAGGCATCCTTGCTCGTGCACGAGAAACGGATCCGGGCCTTCGCCGGCCTCTGATCCGCCGGATCGATCAGAGTCCCAACGCGACGCGAGCTTTCTCGCGCCAGCGCACCAGATCCGAGCGACGCCAGCCCTCCTCGTCGGAACCGATCAGGTCCTGCGACTCGGAGAGACCGCGCTCGAAGCACTCGAGCGCCGCATCCTTGCTGTCCAGGTTGGCGTAGACCACCGATCGCATGAACGTCAGCACCGGCGGGGCGAAGAAGGAGAGGCTGGGCCGTTCGTACTGCCCGGACATCTCGCGCTCTGCGGACTCCCAGTCGCCGAGGTCGATGTAGGCCAGCACCTTGAGCATCCAGACCCAGTTCTGACCGGCCAAGCTGACCTCAGCCTCTGCCATCCGACGCAAGGCGATCTCCGGATCGCGCAGGTCCGGGTTCGGGTGCTCGAGCAGGCCGAAGGCGAGCGTGCCGATGATGTGGGGAAGGACCGAGAAGTTCAGCTCCTGCGTGAACACATCCTTGTCCTCGAGGCCCAGGAAGTAGCGATTGACGAGCAGGTCGGAGCGAATGTCGGAGCTGTCACGGATCTCAGCGGCTCGCTCCAAACTGCGCAGAGCCTTCTCGTAGTGCCCCAACTGGAGCAACGCCATCGAGAGCAGGTAGTGGCCGTCGTAGGACTGGGGGTCCCTTGCGATACACGCGCGCGATGCGAACTCGCACTCGGTGAGTCGACCGAGGAACAGCAAGGCCTCGGCACGACCCAGGTGGGCGGTGATGTCGTCCGGACGCTGACTGAGTGCCGCTGTACGACAAGCCAGGGCGGACTCGTAGCGACCGACTTGGTTGTAGATGCGCCCGCCGATCGACTGCAGGACGTAGTCGTCCGGATGCAGCGGCAGGGCGCGGTCATACATGCGGAAGACGGCCGGTCGTTCCTCCGGGTACATCCCCCACAAGGCCGCGCCGAGCACCCACACGGACCCAGCGGGCAGGCGATCCAGGCGCTCCGGCTCCGCGAGCGCGAGCATCGTGGACTTGTCGCGACTCATGATCGCCTCGCGCATCTCCATGCGAATGGGATCCGGATCCAGATCCATGGCGAGGAAGAAGAGGTTCTCGGCCTCCACGGACGAGCTGCCGAAGATGATGCGGCGCAATCGCGCCCAGTCGTCGAGGGCCAGCGCCACCTCCTTGGCCACATCGCGTTCCCGAATGCGCGTCAAGGCCGGCACGAGATCGACCCCTTGCAAGTCGACTCCGAAGTCCAGGAAGGCCTGGGCGAACTTCGCGTCCAGTTCGATCTCGAGCTCGCGGCTCCCGATGGTGTCGACCTGTTCGAGTCGTAGGTCGACGAGGCGCGTTCGCAGCCGATCGTCCTGGGCCACCAGTTCGCGTTCCGCTTCAGCCGCCTCGACGTCCTTCTCCGCCTGTTCGACGAAGTGCTGAGCACGCTCCAGCAACGACGCGCTGGCCGAACCGGTCTCGGCCAACGAGAGCGCACGGCGTGCTTCCGCCAAGGCTTCCTTCGGCTTGCCCACGTGGAGCAGCTGGATCGCTGCACCGTGGGCCTCTTCGACGGCCAGTTGGGTCTGTTCGATCCGATCCGCGCGCGTCTTCTGGACCCAGGCGTAGGACCCCCCCCCGACGACGATCGCGATCAGGATCGCCGCCCCGAGGGCCAGCGTCATGCGGCGCGCGCGCCGCTCCGAGGCGGCCTTCAGGCGTGACTCGACGGCCTCGAGCTCGGCCTTCTGCGCGCGCTCCTCCGTCGAGGTCAGATAGGCGTGAATGGCCTGCGCCACCTCGTCCGCGTTCGCGGGACGCGCGGCGCGGGACGGGGTCAAGCAACTGAGGCACAGCTGGATCAACGCGGAGTCCGCGCCGCAGGCCTCGATGCGTTCCTTGGCGGGATCCAGCAGCGCGCGCGCCGCCTGCGCGATGATGTGCTCGCCGTCGGACTCGACATACGGCGGAAGTCCGGTCAGCAACTCGCACAGGATCGCGCCCAACGAGAACACGTCGGCGCGCTCGTCGAGCTTCTCGACCTCGCCCTGCGCCTGCTCGGGTGCCATGTACGCGGGCGTGCCCATGACGGAACCGACCATCGAGTCGCTGCCGACCGAGCCGGGGCCACTGCGCACGGTCTCGATGATCGTGTGCAGGCTTGCACGTGTTTCTTGAGCGCGCTTCTCGTCGGCGACGCCGCCGCGCTGCAGCACCTTGGCGAGGCCCCAGTCGACGACCTGCACCTCGCGGAACGCACCGACCATGATGTTGGCCGGCTTCAGGTCGCGGTGCAGCACGCCCTTCGAGTGCGCGTAGGCCACCGTCTGGCACACCGACTCGAAGATCGAGAGCAGCCGTCCGCGATCGTCCGACGTGAACTTGCGCGCTTGGAACAGGGACGCGAGCGTGCGCCCCTTGATCAGCTTCATCGTGAAGTACGGACGGTCGTCGTCCATCATCCCCAGCTCGTAGACGGGCACGATACCGGGGTGTTGCAGTTGCCCACCGATCTGCGCCTCTTCCACGAAGCGCTGCACGACCTCGGGCCGTTTCGCGAGCTCCGGCTCGAGCACCTTGACCGCCACGTCACGCCCGAGATCGGTGTCGTGCCCCTTCAAGATCACGCTCATCCCCCCCCGCGCGATCTGCCCCATCATCTGATAGTTCCCACGCCCTTGCGGAACGAGCTTCGCCTCAGGACTGTTCGGCGCAACGACCGGCGACGCACCGTGCTCCGAATCCGAATCAGGCAGCAGGACCTTGGGGGAGACACCGGTTCGATCGGCCAGGGTCTCCAAGATGGAACGGTGTTCCTTGGGCTCGTCACTCATGCCCGCAGGATACCGACTTGAAACGGGATCCGACTCGGACCGAACCTCCGTTCGACCGTATCTCGCCTTCCGCGTCCGGAATGGAGCGACTGGCGCAGAAAGCCAACTGATCGACGACCGACTCGACTAGGGTGTCGGACCATGGGACGACAGGAGGAAGTGGCTACCCCCGACATGCGGTTGTGGCCGATCACAGCAGTAGGTGTGATCCTGGGGCTGGCCGCCCGCTATCACCTGAGTTGGGAGATCGATAACTTCGTGGTCTGGTGCGTGTATGGCCAAGACCTCTATGGCGAGGGCTTGAGGATCGTGGATCGAAAGCACGGAGTCTTGAGCAATGGTGATGAGCTAGCTTGGTACTCCGAGGTCCTGAGGCTCACGGCTTGGGTCGGCTTCGTTGCGCTCGTGACGATGCCGTTCATCCTCCTACGCCTCGTCCTACTCAAGCGATTGCCAGACTCCACATCATCTTGATGCGTGCCGAGCTTTGCCAGAGCAAGCCGCCCCATGACCTCCACGACCGAAACTCACGCCGTCCCCAAGCGGGTCTGGAGCAGCACGGGCTGGCGACTTGCCGGGCGGTTGTACGGGTCGGCGTGTACGTTGGCGATCCTGTGGTTCGCGACGAGGGCGTTGGGCGATGCGGAGTTCGGGCGCATGACGTTCTATCTCGCGTTGCTCCTGATCTTGGACGGGGCGGTGGACCTGGGGACCGGCAATGCGGCGGTGCAGGTGACCTCGTCCGAGCCGGAGCGCGTGCCGGGCGTCGTCGCGGTCGGGCGGCGCATTCGCATCGTGACCGCCGCGATCGGGGCGCTGGTCGTCGGCGGGTACGCCTACCTCCAGGACGAACCGGATTGGCCGTGGATCGCAGTCGCTGCGCTGTACCCGTTGACGCACGCGCTCGGGCTCAGCGCGTTGGTCTTCTGGAACCGCATCGCATGGGGCGTGCCCGTCGCGGTGCGTGCGCTCGCGTCGACGTTGAGCCTCGGGTTCGCGGCGCTCATGCTGCAATCCCCTTGGAAGAGCGCAGGCTCGATCGTGTTCGCGGTCGCCGCCGGCAGCACGTTGGGCAACATCGCGTTGCACTTCGTCGCGCGCAAACAGACGCGGATCGGCAGCGGAGCGCCAGAACCGTTCGCTCCCTTCCTGAAGCTGGCCCTGCCGATGGGTCTCGCGGGACTCTGCCAGCAACTCTACTTCCACATCGACAACGTCTTCCTGCGGCACTGGCACTCGGACGAGGTCATCGGCGACTACAACCTGGGTGTGCGCGTCATGTCGTGGAGCATCGCGCTCGCGCTGTTCTCGAGCGGCGCAGCGCTGCCATGGCTGAAGCGCGAGCGCGACGCGGGTCGCCTGGGCCCAGCCCTCACGCGACTCGGGCAACCGGGCTTCGCCTTGGCCGGACTGGCCAGCGGCCTGCTCTGGTCCCACACCGCGGACATCCTGGCCTTGTTCGGCGAGTCGCACCGGGGCGGCGCCGATGCCCTGAACTGGCTCCTGCTCGCGGGTTGGGCCGTGTACCTGGGCGCGCCCTTGATGACCGCACTGGTCGCGGCCGGGCGCAACGCCGACATCCTGCGCATCGCCGTGGTCAGCCTGATGGTGAACCTGACCTTGTGCGCCTTGTGGGTGCCCGAGGACGGCATCCTCGGCGCCGCGCGCTCGACCGTCGCGACCGAGGGCCTCGTCGCCGTGCTCGCCGCCGTGTTCCTGACCCGCGCGGGTCACGCGCCCGTGGCCGGACGTCGCACCGCGCTCTGGCTGTTGGGTCCCGCGGGGTTCGCGTTCGGAATCGGACTCACGCGATTGATCGGATCGTGATCCACGCTGGACGCGGGCTCGCCTGCGCCCCATCCTCTTCGCACCTTGCGCGTCGGCATCGACTATCGGCCCGCTCTCGTCAACGGCGAGGGCATCGGGCGCTACACCCGGGAACTGGTCCGCGGCCTCATCGGTCACGGCTTCGGGGGGAACTTGGGCCTGTTCGGCTACACGCTCAAGGGCCGCAAGTTCTCGCGCACCGAGCTCGGCCTGGATGCCACGAACGCCGAGTTGTGTCGCTTGCGCATGCCCTCGAAGTGGATCCCCGGACTGCTGCGCAGGACGGGCAAGGGCGTGGACGACCTGGTCGGCGGGTGCGACACCTATCACCACACGCAGCCGAACCTGCTGCATGTGCGCCAGGCGGCCGAGGTCGTCACGATCTTCGATTGCATCTACGCGCTCGACGCCGACAACCCGGATGGACCCGGTTACCTGGATGCCGAAGTCGCGGCGCGCATGACCGCCAACGCCAAAGCGATGGTCGAGCGCGCCAAGATCGTTCTGGTTCCCTGCGCCTTCGTCGGTGCCGAGGTCGTCATGTCGTTGGGCGCGCACCCCGGCCGCGTGCGTACGACACCGCTCGGCTGCGATCACGTATTGCAACACCTGCCGCCCGGTGGCTTCCCGCGGCCCGCCGAGCCCTTCATTCTGACGGTCAGCCGCGTCGATGCGCGCAAGAACCACGTGCGCATGTTGCGCGCGTTCGAACGCCTGGTGAAGGAAGGTCTGCCCCACCGCTGGGTCGTGGCCGGTCCGCCCGGTTTCGGTGGCGAAGACTTCGAGAGGTCGCTCGCGAAGTCGCCTGCTCGCTCACGCGTCGAACGCCGCAAGCACGTCGGCGAGGCCGAGCTCGTGAAGCTCTACTCCCAGGCCGACCTGCTGCTCTGGGCCAGCCTCAACGAGGGTTTCGGCCTGCCGCCGCTCGAGGCAATGGCCTGCGGAACGCCGGTCGTCGCCAGTCACGTCACGTCGATGCCCGAGGTGTGCGGCGACGCCGCGTTCCTGGTCGAGCCGACGGACGAGGAGCGCATTTTCGAAGCCGCGCGCCGGATCCTGACCGAGGACGACCTGCACGAGGACCTTGTACGCCGCGGCACACGTCGTGCGCGTGAGTTCACGTGGCGCGATTGTGCGCGCGCGACGTTGATCGCGTATCAGGCCGCCGCCGAGATGGGCGACGAAGAGCCGAAGATGCAGGGCTTCTTCTAGGCGAGCGCGAGAGTACGGTAGCAGGCACCGTACTCTCAGTTGAACGTCACTTCGAGCACGTCCGAGAAGTTCGCAGTCGGAACACCACCACCATCGAGGTCGCGCATCCAGACCTGGAAGTTCCATGTCTGGCCGGCCTGAATGGTCTGCCCCGAGGGGATGAAGGGCAGCTCGAACGGGACGTCGTATCCCGTGCCGGTCTGCGAGGTGCCGGTGAGGTTCTGGAAGACACCCGAAGCGTCGAACTGCCCGATGGAGTTCAGCTGCGGAAAGCCCTGGTTGACGGCGATCTGATTGGTGTAGCGACCCAGCGGGGCATCGAGGCACAGCACGCCCTGGAAGACGGGCAGCGTCTGCGTTGCCGTCGGTGCGACCAGCACGAACGCGAACTGGTTCGGCGCTCCATCGGTGCACTCGAGGCGCAAACCGGTGACGGGACCGAACCCCACGAACGAGGTGGCCAGCGTCGCGCCGCTACCGCCCACGTTCGGGACGGCCGGGCTGCACGTGATCGACGTCGTCGTTCCGGGGAACGGGCTGATCAACTGAGTGATCGTCAATGTTCCGGGTCCGGGGAAGACCTGGAACGACTCGAACCAGGTGCCGACCTGGATCATGTAGACGTCGCCGGCGACCAGATTCGGCACGTCGATGACGGGAACGAAGCTTGAGTTGGCTCCCGTCGGTCCGACCGAGCCGTGACAGGTCGCGGAACAGTCCGGACCGTCGTTGAAGTTGATCACGACGTCGCCGCCGCCTGCATCGAGGTCGGCGGTGAATCGGAAGTTGCCTGAAGTCGGCACGGTCCAGGCGAAGAACACGTCGTGGTGCAGAATCCCGCCGCCACCGGTCACGCAGTTCTCGGGGCTCCAGCAGCGCACCGGGTCGCCGCCGTCGAAGCCCGAGGTCGTCGCGTTCGTCGTGTCCCAGGGATACGTCCCCGTACCCACGATCACTTCCGGGGTCGCGCAGGTGTCGCCGGCCGGTGTCAGGACCGGGGTCACCGTGATGCGGGACCCTCCGAGGCTGGCCGTCGAACTGCCGACCTGGATCAGGATCTGGTCACCAGCGAGCAGACCGGTGAGCGTCACCTGACTCTGCTCGTTGCAATAGTCGTCGTTCGCGGCGATGCACGTCGCCGTGCAGTCGAAGCCCGAGTACAGGCGAATCGACGTGTTCAACGCCTCGCCGATCCCGGTGCACGTGTGAAAGCGGTAGTCGCCGTCGGCCATGGCCGTCCACGTGAAGAACCGGTCGCGTTGCAACGGCACGAGCGAACAGATGCCGCTGGTGAAACCACTGTCCGTGGCGGTCTGGTTGAAGAAGTCGCTCCAACCTCCGGGCGGCAAGGCGATCGCATCGGCGCACGTGTCACCGCTCCCGCTCGGCACCATGGAGACGATGTCGATCGAACCGCCAGCGTGGTTGATGCCCCAACCTCCGACCTGGATCAGATAGCTGGTCCCGGAGACTCCGACGAATGCGATGCGCTCCTGATCCCCGCACGATTGGTCGCTGTACTGCAAACAGGTCGCGCTGCAGTCGGAGCCCTCATGCAGCGCCATGTGCGTGTCGATGCTGATGCCGTTGCACAGTTGCGCCTCGTAGTTGTCGGTCACCGTCGGGGTGAACGCGAAGAACGCGTCCATGGTGAAGTCGAAGCAAGTGGCGGTGCACGGCGCATCGTTGCCGCTGAACCCGCTGGTCGTGAGCGACCCCGGGAACGGGTACGTGCCCGTCGTGGTGACCAGGAACGGGTCGGCGCACGTGTCGCCGGACTGAGCGATCCCCGTGCTGGTGGAGAGCAACCCGAGAGACAGGACTCCGGCGGAGACGACGAGCGGACGGAGAGCGGCGTGGAGCATGAAGATCTCGGGCGGAGCGGGGAGGCGGACCGGGCTGGGAACGGCCTCAGCGTAGTCGACGATTCGACTTGGGGTCCACAGAACTGATGCCGGCTGGCTGGATCGGTCGTTCCCTGTCTCGAACCGGTGCGATCCGGGCGGTCAGACCCACACCGGAGTTCACGCGCGGCGGCCTACTCGAACGTCGCGCGGACGGCGTCGGACAGGTTCGACGGCTGGGCCAGAGCGCTGTCGCGGTACCAGGCCTGGAAGTACCAGGTCTCGCCCGCGAGGACCTGGACCGAGGGATTCGTCGCCGGGGTCGAGATCGCGACGTGCAAGGACACGACGCCGGCGAACCCGGAGTCCAGAACGGGCCCCAGATACGAAACGGATCCGCCCAAACACAGCGTTCCGAATCCGGGCGCGGGCGAGTACGCCGGCTCGGTGCTCATCAGCAGCACGAGCGGCACGTCGAAGGGCAGCGCACGTACGCGCAACTCGACGTTGTCGAACAGCACCTCCGGCGAGCCGACCAGGTCCAGCGTCGCCGATTGTCCCGTGGAGTTGAAGTCGGGCAGCCAACAGTACGTATCGCCCAGGATCGGTTCGGACCCGTGCAGCACCAACTGCACGCCGTTGACCGCGGGGTCGTAGACGAACGGCTGCGCATGTTGGCTGCGCGCGCGGATCGTCAACGTGCCGTCGGTGACCAGCTTGCGATGGCGCACGTAGGTGCGTCGATAGCGCTGCCCTTCCGGCCAGTCGTTGTCGCCGCAGGGCGAGCGGAAGTCGGGCGAGTCGACGACGGCGATAACCGAGGACGTCGCGCTGCACGGATCCCAGCTGTAGGTGTAGACCTGGTACCAGCCGGGCTCGAGGCCGTCGAAGGTCAGCTCGATGTCGCGGTTCTGCGCCGCGAAGTCGACCTGGAACATGCTGTCCCCCATCAGCGCGCCCTCGTCGCCCCCGCCATGCAGGTTGCAGAACGTCGCGCCGAGCCCGGTCGTCGCGGAGGAGCGGAGCGTCACGGCGGAGGGTTGACCGTCGAGGTCCAGCAGCGGTACGTCGGTCACGAGCGCGATGCCATTGACCTCGTTCCACGTCCCCGCTTGACCCGCCGCTCCGCCGTAGGTCGCGGAGGGTGCCGCGTTCAGGCCGAGGTCGACGTTGAACGACTGCGCGGACGCGCTGGTCGCCAGGAGGAAGATCAGGATCGGGATACGCATCGAGCGGAGTCTCCGCCGGGGCATGCACCCCGACGGTTCGATCCTATCCCGTGCTGGAAGTTCCCGCCCGGACTACGCTTTAGCTCTGGTCCGCATCGCGACGACCAGCCATGGCGACGCGATGGAAGAGGATCAGGGCGCCGATCATCAAGGCGATGGACGCGACCGTCGACACACCGGTGCTGAGGATCGGACTGTCTTTGTGGTTGAACGGGATCCACTTCTTGACGGCCAGGCCAGCCATGGCCACGCCGAGCAGAGCCTCACCCGCGATCACGCCGGAGCTCAGCAGCACGCCGCGGTGCAAGAACTTGTCCGCCTGGGCGTCGTCCTTGGCGCCCTTCGAAACCATGTGCGCGATGATGCCGCCTAGCAGGATCGGCGTCGCCAACCCGAAGGGCAGATACATCCCGACCGCGATCGGCATGAGGTGCAGACGGAAACTGGAGTTGCGCGGCTTCAGGAACAGGTAGTCGATCAAGAGCAGAACGGCACCGATTCCAGCGCCGAGCAGGATCATCATCCAGGGCAGCTGTGCCTCACCGGTGAAGCCCTTCACCAAGCTGGCGAAGAGTTGCGCCTGGGGGGCGGGTAATGCGCTGCCGCCGATACCTCCGGTCACCTCCTCGCCCTTGTGCAACATGGTCATGACGGGGGCCATGACGAGCGCTGCGACGCCGACTCCGAGGATCTGCATCTTCTGTTGGTTCTTAGGAGTGGCTCCGACGATGGAACCGGTCTTCAAATCGTTGCAGACGTCGCCGGCCGTACAGGCGACACAACACACGACGGCGGCCACCCCGAGGATCGCGACCATCGCTTGCATGGACTCCTCTTGATCGATGAAGCCGAGCAGGTAGAGCACGCCGCCCGTGACCATCACTGCCGTGATCGTCATGCCGGACACCGGTGAGTTCGAATTCCCGACGAGGCCGACGATGTAACTCGCGACCGCCGTCATGAAGAACGACATGATGAACATCACGACCGTCACGACCGCCGTAACCATCACGTTCCCGGTGAAGTGGTAGTAGAGCAGCGCGATCATCACGATGCAGAGCGCGACGAGCGGGCCGATCGCCGAGATCGGCAGGTCTTCGGACGCGCCCGCGCTGGCTTCCGAAGCGGTCTTCTTGCGTCGCAACTCGCGCACGGCTGCGACCAGTCCAGATCGCACTTGCAGCAGGGTCATCGCCCCACCCAGCACCATGGCGCCGACGCCGACGTAGCGGACCTCGTTGCTCCAGACCGCCCACGCCAACCCTGATGAGGATCGACGCACACCTTCGGCATCGAAGAAGTAGGGCGCCGCATCCAGGAGCGGCATGACGATCAACCAACCGATCGCTCCGCCGATGAAGATCAGGGCAGCCACGTTCAAGCGCACGATCAGTCCGACGGCCACGAGCATCGGCGAGATGTCGGAACCGTAGTACGTGACGCGGCTTCCGAACTCCTGGGCGGCCTCGACCGTCCCTTGAATCAGTCCGCCGAACGCCTTCTCGACGAACTTGAAGAGCGCGCCGATAGCGCCACCCAGCACCAACGCTTTGGCGCCTGCAACGTCAGCACCGTCCTCGCCCGACTCGAGCACGGCCGCGCACGCCACACCCTCGGGGTACGGCAGATCCTTGCGATCCACGACGAACACCTTGCGCATCGGAATCATGAACAGGATCCCGAGCAAACCACCGGTGAACGCGATGCCGGTCACGACCCAATAGTCGAATTCGGTCCAGTACCCGATCAGGATCAGCGCGGGCATCGTGAAGATGATGCCGGCGGCGAGCGACTCGCCCGCGGACGCACCGGTCTGGACCTGGTTGGCCTCGAGCACGGTGCTGCTCTTCGAGAACATCCGGAACAGCAACATCGCCATGACGGCCGCCGGGATCGACGCCGAAACCGTCATGCCTACCTTCAAGCCGACATAGACGTTGGCTGCGCCCATGACGATCGCCAGGACGATACCGAAGACGATGACACGCAGCGTGAGCTCGCGGCGCGGAGCAGATTGGGGGGAATCCATGCGACAAGAATAGCGGAGAGCCCACGCCTCCGGTGCAGCTGCGACCGCCCAACACGCGGCGAGCGATCGGCTCTGGCGGACCCGTGAGGGGCACTCCGCTGGACGAACCGGAGGTCGCGCCCTAGCTTCGGTTCTCTCTCATGATGTCTCCCCACCCCATCGTGTCCCTCGGCTCGACCCTCTTCGAGGTGTCGCCAGGACAGAGCTCACCCTGCCAGGTCGATGATGGCGTGAACCGAGGCGACTGCGCTCGCCCAGGTGCTTGCGATCATCGATTCGAGTTCTCGGGTGGTCGGACGGAACGGATGTAGCGATTCATCCCGCAAGAGAGGATCGCCGGCGTCTCTCCTCGGAGGGGCGCCGGCTCTTTCTTGCCCGAACGGTCAGTCCACGCGCGTGAGGTCCACGCGCGTCGAGTACAGCGAACTGCCGTCGCCCAGGTCCGAGGGATCACCCGGCACCAACACGTTGATGCCGATGCATTCCGGGATCTCGGACTCGAGCGGAAAACCATCGATGCGTACGAGTCCGCGCGGCATGCGCGCGTCGAGCTCGGTCGGCAAGGTCAGCGCGCCCTGTTCATTGGACAAGCACAACGCGTCGCCGCTCTTCAGCTGCAGCTCCGAAGCATCGTCCGGGTTGACGAACACGCGCGCTCCCGCAGCACGAGCGCGATGGCGCTCGCTCGACGTGTAGGTCGAGTTGTGCGTCGCGATCGAGGGCGCCGAGATCAACTGGAACTGGCCCAACCCGTGCGCCCCGTCGTCCGGGACGTAATCGGCGACGCCCGAGCGACCCGCATCGGCCTCGCGCGCGTCGTAGAGCTCGATCTTCTCGTGCGAGGTCTTGCGACGCAATGTCTCGGGATAGGCCGGCACGACCATCTCGCCCGCGAGCAAGCGCTCGGCGTCCCCGTCGCCCAACCGCTCCCGCGACCGACGGACGTAGTCGTCGACCAGCTCGTCCTCGGTCTCCTCCCACGTCTCCGAGGGCAGTCCCAACGCCTTGGCGATCGCAGAGAACGCGTCCACGTTGCTGCGTGCTTCGCCGCGCGGCTCGACGGCCTTGCGCGCGACCTGCAGAACGCGGTGACCGTAACTGCGCAACACGTCCGAGTGCTCGGGGAACGCGGTCGCCGGCAGGACGACGTCAGCCAACGCGACGGTTTCCGTCGGCATCAACTCGTGGACGACCAGGAAGCGATCCTTGCGAGCCAGTTGCTCGCGCACGCGCTGGGAATCGGGGACCGTTGCGGCCGGGTTGTGGCCCCAGACGAAGATCACGGGGAACGCGTGCTTCTCGAGTTCGGTCCCGAGGGACACGTGTCGAATCACCAGGTTCTCGGCGTCCAGGGGTCGCAGATCGCTGCCCTCGAGGCCGCGCGGGTGTTCGCCGAAGTACGCGCCGGTCTGGAAGTGCACGCGATCGGCATGGCCCAGAACGGCCGCCCAGGAGCACACCGCCCGCATCGACATCCCGCCGTTGCGGCGCCGCGCGAACCCGATCCCGAACTTCAGGTAGGGCTTCTTGGCCTCGTGCACGTCGGCGATGAATGCGTGGACGAGGGCCGCGTCCAGCCCCGTCTCCTTGACGATGCGGAGCATGCCCCAGTTGCCGGCGGTGCGGATGCGGAGCTGCATCGCGCCCTCGCATTCGTCCCGCAGGAAGTCCGAGTCCGCGTCGCCGTCCTCGAACGCGCGATCGCACAACCCCAACGCCAACGCCGCATCGGAACCCGGTTTCAGGATCAGGCTCTTGCCGCCCCAGCGCTCGACCGCATCGATCGTGTCCGTGCGATAGATGTCGATCACCCACACGGGCACGCCGCGCTTGCAGAAGTCCTTCAGCCGCGAGAAGAAGTGCGGCATCGTGCGCCTGGGATCGCAGCCCCAAACCACAACAGCGTCGGCCTCATCCAACGCGCCGGGTCGCGGACCGTACGCCGCACCGAGCACGCTCTCGAAACCCGCTTCGGCCGTCGCGTCGCAGATGCCTCCGTCGGCGAACGCAGCACCGAGCGCATTCATCATGCGGTTCGGGAACTTGCGCGCGATCTGGCCCATGTTCCCGGCGTAGCTGAGCGCCAGGATGTCGTTGTAGCCGCACGGTTCGACGCGTTCGACGATGCGCGCGATGGCCTCGTCCCACGTCGCTCGCTCGAGGACTCCGGCCGCATTCCGGATCTGCGGAAACAGAATCCGGTTCTCGGCGGTCACGATGTCGCCGTACGCCGCGGTCTTGCTGCACAGGCTGCCGCGCGACCAAGGGTGGTCGGGGTTGCCGCGCACGCGTTCGAACGCGCCTTGTGCGTCGGTCTCGACCAACACACCGCACGCGTCGGGGCAATCCAAGGGGCAAACGGAGGGATGCAGCGCCATGCCGCGCATTCTACGGCTTGCCCGCCGAAAACCCGATCGGTCGCCTATTCGTGCCCGCCGGCGGGGCGCGCGGCGACGACCTGGGGCCGCACCTGGCGCCCATCGACGAGCTCGTTCAGGTAGCCGCGGCGCAGCTCGACGAGGCGCTGGTCCGCATCGAAGAATGCCATCACGCCGTGCAGGCGCAGCACGAACGAGTTGTAGGACACGCTCGAGTTCAGCCCTTCGAGCAGCGGCACGCTGACGCTCACGAACCAGCTTTTCTGGCGCTGCCAGCCCCAGGCCAGGGCGCTGCGATCCCCGTCCTCGAGGACGAGCAACGGCGCACCGAGCGCGTCGAGGCAGTCGCCCATGGTCGAGGCCTCGGACTCGAGCGACGCGAGCACGCCGGGACGCGGCGGCGCAAAGCTCTCGAACGTCTCGTGCCGCAACGTCAGGCAACCCGGCAGCAAAGCCAGGAAGCCGGCTGCGAGAATGACGGGAAGTCTCACGCCTAGAAGATCGGCAGGTCGTACTCGGCTTGCCCGGCTTCGAACGTCGCCGCGACGTGCGTCACGACGCCCGCGGGATCGAAGAAGACCCAAACGCGATCGGCATCGGTATCGACGCCACGCAGGTTGAACAGGATCAGCACGAGCGCCGTCTGCTTCTCGACGATGTGGTCGTAGCGCCAGGCGCTCTTGTGTCCGAGCTGCACGACGTCGGTCGGTGCGCCAAGAGCGGCGGCGACATCGGCCGCCGTCGATTGGTTCGGAACCAGTTGCTCGACCGCATCGGCGCGGATCGGCGCGTTGACGCGTCGGTTCGAGAACAGACAGCCCCCGAGCAGGAATGGGAGCGTCACGAGGACGACGGTCTGGGTGAGGAGGCTCTTCATGGGCGTGCACGGCATGGCGAAGGTGAAAACGCAATGTAATGAACAGTGCCAGGCACCGTATCGCGCTCTATCGCGACTGGATCATGTCGAGGATGCCCTCTTCGGCGAACAGGGCTTCGATCTCCTCACGCGTTCGCGGGCAGTCCTTCGTGAGCACTTCGCAGCCGTCCTCGGTGATCACGACGACGTCCTCGATCCGGATCCCGATGTTCGTAGCGACCTCGTAGAGGCCCGGCTCGACCGTGAAACACGCGCCCGGCTGCAGTTGCGAGGTCGGACCGGGATCGTGAACCTCCATGCCGACGTGATGGCACACACCATGACGGATGAACTCGGCAAAGCCGCGCTCCTTGAGGACCCCGTTGGCGATGACGCCCAGGTCGTCCAACGACACGCCGGGTTTGGCCGCCGCGATCGCAGCGTTCTGTGCGTCCAACACGGCGTCGTAGAGTTGCGCCTGGCGCTCCGTGAACTTGCCGTTGACCGGCCAAGTGCGCGTGATGTCGGTGACGTAGTGATCGACCTCGGGACCGTAGTCGACCAGGATCATCTCGCCGTCCTGCATCGTGCGACTCGAGAAGTTGTAGTGCAGCGTCAGCGAGTTCGGGCCGGAGCCGGCGATCGCCGCGTACGCATCGCCATCGGCACCGTGAACCTGATGCTGCCACGCGAGCAACGCGGACAGGTCCCACTCACCCAACCCCGGACGCGTCGAGCGAATGCCCTCGGCCATCGCCTTCGCGCCGGCGACGCACGCGCGACGCACGGCGGCGACCTCCTCGGGCGTCTTGTGCACGCGCATGTCGTACAGCTCGCGCGAGAAGTCCTTGATGTCGACCTCGAACATCTCGCCCAGGTGCTGCTCGAGCATCGCCTCGCGACTCAACCGGCCGTCGAGCGTGTCACCCTTGCGCGCGCGGTCGTACGGCCCGGCCGAGTCGTAGGCGCTGGTGATCCCGATGTGCGCCGCCTGGCAGGTCCAGATCGGACCGCCGCTCTCCTCGAGCATCTCGGCGATGACGCTGGTCAGTCCCTGGTTCTTGCCGACGCGACCACGCCGGCCCGACGAATTGGCCTTCACCTCGGCGATGCCGGTGAGCTCCGGAACCCAAGCGTCGTCGGCGTCCCAGATCTCGCCTTCCCAGATCTCGGCCCGGGCGGAGGGCGAGTTGACGAACAGAACCTCGCGCCCCGTCTTGCAGTCCATGACGAAGCAGACGTTCGGACTCTCGACGCCGGTCAGGTACCAGAAGTTCTTGTCCTGGCGGAACGTGCGGTAGTCGCGCACCTTCGGCAGCCCGCGCAACACGACGATGCCTTCACCCAGCCGCTCGCGCAGCTCCGCGCGACGGCCAGCGTGGAAGTCCTTGCCCAGCCCGCAGATCGGCAACCCGCCGCTCGCGCGGGACAGGTTCTTGACCAGGGGCATCTTGGGGGCGACGACGACGTCCTGGGTCGGCGCAGATCCGGTCGACTCGGTGGAAGCCGGATCCATAGAAGACAGAAGGACGGGGATCGTCAGGAGCGACAGGGACGCGAGGGTCGTGATCGGGGTGCGCATGATGGCGCCCAGATTAGCGTCACGAACACGGTTCGGTGACCCATCGTTTCCTCGGGTACGCTTCGCGCCCATGCAAATCGGCATCGATTGCACACCTCTGACAAGCCCGCACGCCCCAGGACTGGTCCGGGTCGTCGAGCGCACCGTCGCCGCCCTCGAGGCGCGCGGCGTGATCGAGGTCGTCCGCCTCGCCCCGCCCGCCGGAGTCAGGCCGCGCACCTGGCGACGATCGGGACCCGCCCAGGCCGTCCGCGAGCACGACTTGGTCGGCGTCCACAGCTTCACCTCGGCCTTCGCCTGGCGCGGACCGGGACGCCGGGTGCAGACGATCCACGAGCTGCCCTGGCGCCACGGCGTGACCGAGAACGCGGGCCTCGCGCACAAGTTCTGGGCCTCGATCGGACCGCGCTTGGCCGACGCCGTCGTCACCGCCACGAACGTCGTCGCGCACGAACTCGGCGTGAAGCCCGCGAGCGAAGGCGGCAAGTTGCACGTCATCCCGTGGGGCGTCGACGAACGCTTCGCGCCGGATCCCGAGGGCGACACGATCGACGAGGTGTTGCTCGGTACGTACCGCTTGCCCGAACATCCGCTCGTGCTCTGCCCCGGTGCCGTGCGCGCGAAGAAGAACCTGGGCGCCGTGTTGCGCGGCCTCGCGCGTCACAAGGAACGCGGTGGTCCGCGCTTGCATCTGGTCGTGACCGGACCCGACACGTCCGACCTGCGCCGCGATCTGGGTGAGGCGCAGAAGCTCGGTCTCGGCGGTTGGCTCTCGACGCCCGGCCTGATCCAGGACGCGGACTTGCCGGGGTTGTTGCGACTGGCCACGGTCGTGCCCGTGCTGTCGCACTCCGAAGGCTTCGGGTTGCCTGCGCTCGAGGCCCATGCGTGCGGTACGCCGACCCTCGTCCCCACCGGCAGCGCGCAGGCCGAGGTCGCGGGCGACGGCGCGTTCCTGTGCGACCCGAGCGACGCCGATTCGGTCGCCGACGGTTTGGCCGCGGCCGTGCTGGCGCGCGAGGACCTGCGCTACACTCTGCCCGAGCGCGCGCGCACGTTCACCTGGGAACGCACCGCGGATGCCATTGAGCAGCTGTGGAGCACGCTCGCATGACCGCGCCGCGCGTGCTCGTGTCGGGAATGGTGCTCGCGCAGGGACCCAGCGGTGTGTCGCGCCACAACGCCGAGCTCCTGCCGCGACTCGCGCGACGTTTGCGCGCGGACGGCGGGCATCTGGCGTTGCTGGCGCCGCGCGGCGGGATCTCGCTCGACCTGCCCGATGTCGAGATCTTGACCAGCGAAGCTCCCGGACAACCGGTGTGGCGCCGGGCGCTCAGCGAATCGCGGGCGCTGCGGCTCGCCTTGAAGCAGCACGGTCCCTTCGACCTCGTCCACGTCGGTCACCTGCCGACGCCGCGCGGCCTGCCCATTCCGTTCACCTGGACGATCCACGACTTGCGCCGTTCCAACTCGTGGCTCGGCCGTCGTTGGATCCGGCGCGCGGTCCGCGACGCGCATGCGGTGTTCACCGTCAGTCGTACCGTCGAGGGCGAGTTGCGCGAGCGTTTCGGTGCCTTGAACATCACCGTTCTGGGCAACGGCGGCGACCACTTCGAGCCGCTGGCTCGCGACCCGGGGGACCACGCGACGATCGTCGTCCTGGGTCACGTCGAGCCGCGCAAGAACCCGGAACTGTTGCTGCATGCGCTCGCGTGCGATCCGGGGCTCCCCACGGTTCAGTTCGTGGGTGCGGCGTCCGTTTCGCAGTTGGACGACCTGCGCGGGATCGCCGAGGAGTTGGGTGTGGCGGAGCGCGTCATGTATTCCGGGCGCATGGACGACCACGCGTTGCCTGCTGTTCTCGCGCATGCGGCGGCGGTGGTCTTCCCGTCGAGGCTCGAGGGCTTCGGCATCGGTCTCCTCGAAGCTGCGCGCGCGCGGGCTCCGATCGCGATGAGTGATCTCCCGGCCCACCGCGAGGTGCTGGGCGACGCCGTTCCGCGCTTCGATGTCGATGATCCCGATGGGTGTGCGCGTGCGCTGCGTGCGGCCATGTCGGAATCCGATGCGACGCTCGAGCAACGTGCTCGTGACGTTGCGTCCTTCACGTGGGACCCCATCGCGGACACGTGGTTCGACGCATTGCGGAGATACGGAGCCCGGTGATCCTCATTACGATTCCCCATTCATCCGATC
>TARA_R110002096_G_scaffold16106_20_pt1 | contig 32282 bp, 26 predicted proteins | sample TARA_R110002096 | Tara Oceans TARA_R110002096 (sample SAMEA4397295) | marine metagenome | biome: Polar Biome; feature: [DCM] deep chlorophyll maximum layer (ENVO:01000326); material: water (ENVO:00002006), including particulate matter (ENVO:01000060) such as... | depth 35 m
CTGGACTACGCCCGGTTGCAGCTCCCGTGATGTTTGAGGCAAGTGGTGCGGGGTTTCGGCTTGGCCCCAAAAGCCTTCTCCCCAAGGCCTCGAAATTTGGGCGAAGTGAAGGGGCGTTTTACGAATACATGGGGCTGGCCTGGGCAAAGATGCGTGGGCAGATTTGAATTTACGAGGAGCGGTCCCATGCGTTGCCTTCGCCCCGCTCCACGATGCGTGTCAATCTGAGCTTATTTCTCTGGTTTGTTCCACTATTGCTTTCAACCGACGTCGTTACAGGGGCGAAGGAGGGGCGTTGAGGACGATTTCCGAACGGGAAGGAATTTGGTCAATCCGAATCAACTCACCAGTCTCATCGAGAAAGAAACTGAGGGGAACCGGGAACAGGCCGAGCTTTGCAGAGACGATCGTTCCTGCATACGTTTGATCGTAGTGCGCCTGGATATCCGGCCGAATGTTGTGCAGGATGGTTTCAAGCGACCTTGGGCTTGCCTGCGAAGCCAACGCAAACCACGTCCGCCAAGGTTCATTGCCAGTAGTCGTTGTTTTTGACCGCTCGGGCATCCGCATTCGAATGTGGTGAAACCGGGCGGGTTGGTCGAACACAGCTTCAAAATGTTCCTTCTCAAAATCCCGGGCCACATCGAACTTCACAGCGCGCAGGCCGAAATAGTCATCGAAAAAAAGCTTGGCCGCCAAGGGGAGGATTGAAAACTCAATTCCCGGACTGAAGGTTAGTTCATAGGATAAGCCATGGAGGTATCGAAAACCTGCCGGAGTATCCTTCGCCATATACTCAGTCTCAAAACGTGCCAACCCAAATGTTTGGCCATTTTTTTCAATTCGCAGTTCGGACGGTTTCGTTCGATCAAAGAATTTTTCGCTGAGCTGGTGGAGGTCGACCGATTGGCCATGACGGGGGCGCTGGAAGGTACGACTCCGGTGAAAATCTAAAGGTGCAGTGATTCCGACAAATTGAGAGAAGGTCTGAGTTGCCATGAGAGGATTGGGGGTTGCAATTTTGACGCAACGTCATTGCAACTCCTTCACTTCCCGAATGGCAAAAAGTCAGGCTCAGTCCTAACCTGTATTCTGGTCTGAGTAGACTCCGAAATCGTTGAACCAGAAGTGCTTGGCGATTCGATACATCCAGTGCTTCTCGGGGATCTCTTTGCCGGGCTGATGCTGGCTGCCCTTGGGGGACATGTTAGCGAGCTCGGCATGGGCTGTCTGTCGAATCGTGGTGTCCTTGGCACCGTGCTTTTTGGCCAGGTCGCTCACAATGTCAGGCCGCTCCAGCACAAGGCATCCTCGCGTCGTCTTTGCGGCGGTTTCCCGGAAATCCCGCATGAACTCGCTTTTTGTCAGCGCGTCATAAATTCCGTCGTGGTCGCGAACGCTCTCCGTTGCAAATTGGATGATCGGGCAGGGTTCAATCCCGCCGGTTGGTCCGATGTGGTGGCTGATGCCGGTTGCCATTGGGCATACCGCCCGACCCTCACCATCATAGTAAGCGTCGATGATTCCGATCGGAAGTTTGCATCGCATGTTCACGACAAATTCGCGAACGCGGCGAGCCTGCTCCTCACTCAGGGCCAGTTCCTCGTGAATTTGTGGACCGACGGGGCGGTAGGTGTGGTACCACGCATAGTGAACGCCCATATCGATCAAGCGGCGTAGCCAACTTTCGGTGACCAACTCATCGATGTTCGTTTGGCAGACGCTGGTCGCCACTCCGGTCATGATTTTCTCGTCGAGGCAATTCTGCAATCCTTTCAACGTTCGCTTGTAAACGTCGTTCTTTCCGCGGCGTTCGTTCGACACAATCTCGTTGCCTTCGATGCTAATCAGCGGGGTCGCGTTGGCGACTTTGCGCAAGAGGCGTGCATTCTTTGGCGTGATCAACTGGCCGTTGGTAAAGACCTGAAAGAAGCAATCCGGGTGTTGGGCGAGAAAGTCGAACAATTCTGGGTGCATGAATGGCTCGCCACCCAGGATTCCGAAGAAGCTGTTGCCGTGCTCTCTGGCGTCGTTCACGATTCGGTTCAACTCATCCAGGTTGATTTTGACCTGGGGTTTGTCGACATCGACCCAACAGCCCTGGCAGCGCAGGTTGCAGCTATTCAAAATCGAAATGTAGAGAAAGGGCGGGAAATGGATTCCCTCCTTAAGGCGTTTTTTGAAAAGTTGGATGGATCGAATCCCTTTCACTCCAAAATTCCAATTGAAGTTGCGAAGAATCTTGGGATCCACCGTGCGCAAAATGCGCGATGACATTTCGAGGAGCATGGAAAACCCTTCGCCCGGGAGAACTTCAACGTCAACAGCGCGTGCCTGCGACTCCGTTTCGTGGATTGCTACTGCGAACCACTCAGAAGACGTTCGATTTTTGGCAACAAATCGTCAATGAAAACGGGCTTGCTGGTGAATTCGTCGCAGCCGGATCTGAGCGCGTTTTCGCGATCACCGGGCTGACAGAACGCGGTAACGGCGATCACGGGAATCGATTTGGTCTCATCGGCCGCTTTCAGGGTTTCGACGACTTTCCAGCCATCCAGTTCGGGAAGGTTCAGGTCGAGAAGTACCAAATCGGGATTCCCGGTTTGAGCGACACGAAGGCCTTGCTGACCGTCCGTTTCGCAAAGCACTTCGTAACCCCGCTTCTCAAGCCGCCGTTTCAACATATCGAGGTTATCTGGATTGTCTTCGATTAGCAGGATACGGGCCATTGTTAAATGGTGTTAAAATGAAAATGCCGATTGAATTTGCCAGGAGTTATTTATTTCTGCTCGGGCATTTCAACCGGAATCGAAAAGCTGAAGACAGACCCATCATGTTCGGTACTGGTTGCCACAATCTCTCCTCCCAAAAGTTTGGTGAATCGCTGTGCGATTGTCAATCCTAAACCCGTTCCTCCGTATTTGCGAGTGGTTGAAACATCCGCTTGTCTGAAGGGCTCAAAGACCACCGCCAATTGATCGGGAGTCATCCCGATACCAGTATCTTCAACGCGGAACGCAATCCGTTCACTTTCTTCGCCGATTGCCGCAAGACGCTGCACCTGAAGCTTCACCGTTCCTTTTTCCGTAAATTTGATGGAATTGGAGAGAAGATTCAAAATTACCTGCTTAAGGCGCGTTGGATCGGTGTTGAGGGTGCCGATGTCTTCGGGATAATCCGCAATCAGACGATTTCCGTTCTTCTTCGCACCGGATTCCAACTGAGAGAGGATGTCGCGAATGAATGGGGCCAATTCAAAGACTTCTGCCTGAAACGGAATGCTCCCGGATTCAACCTTGGAGAGATCAAGAACTTCATTGATCAAGGTAAGAAGGTGATGCCCGGCGTCCTGAATTCGCCGCAGATCCCGAACATCACTCTCCCGGTTCTGTTCCGTCGCATCCTCTTCCAGCATTTCGCTATAACCAATTACCGCATTCAATGGCGTACGAAGCTCGTGACTCATGTTCGCGAGAAAGGTGCTTTTGGCTTGGTTCGCGCCCTCTGCGGCGTCTTTGGCGACGATCAGTTCGTGAGTCTGTGCCTCAATTTCCTGCTGAAGCTGACTGTGATAGTTGAGAACGCGACGCGCCATCACCGAGAAATCGTGAGCCAGCTTCTCAATTTCGTCACCGCTATTGATGCTTTCGAGCCGGGAAAGGTACGTTTCCGTTTCGGAAACCGGGTTGTTGGTGGCTGGATTCTGAACTTGTTCCTCCCGTTGGGCCGCCGCCGCCAAACCTCTCGCCGCAGTTTGGAGCATGTGGATGGGCCGGACGATTCGAGATTTGGCAAGACACGTACCAAAAAGAATAAAACCAAACGCGACCACAAACCCGGCCTGAACATAGCCATTCAAGTGATTTCGAATCGGCTTGAGCACTTCGTTCAACTCTTGATGAACGATGACAAACATGGGTTTCAGTCCGGGCATCTGCTGTTCCGCAGATTCAAAATCGGCTAAAACCGGGGCAATCCCTGCCAAATCGACGGTTCCCGCCGTTAAGGCGGCCACCCGACAGCGTTCCGGGTTGTTCAGAATTTCCCACATTTCAGTCACGTCGAGAGTCTGTGTAAAGGGCGAAAATTGATCCGATGTGAGGCGTTGCAAGACTTTGCCGTCGCCCATCACAATATCCCAATTCTCGTCTGAATTCGAAATCAGGCCCGATATCGAACGAATGAGGGAAGATGCATCGACAACTGCCTTTAAAACTCCAACCGGCTCCGTGGATGGAGATGGTCGCAATGGGATCGAAAAGTCCAGCGACAGAACGCTGCCGGCGCTTTCGTCCAGATTGATTCCTTCCGCCCAGGTCTTGTCCGGCGGCAGTTTCATCCCCTGGCGCCACCACTGCTCGTCTGCCTGCCAGTAATCCGTACTTTTATTCGATGCAGCAACCAGTCTGCCCATCGCGTCTGTTACCAAAATCTCGGCAACCAGAGGGTGACGCGCCTGGAATGCTTGAATCTTCCTTGCAATGGGGTTTTCCGAACCCAGTGCGCGAGCGACGAGGGGCGAGTCGAGCGGTAAATTCGGCCAATCTTCTTCGATCTGGGCCATTTGCCCGACAAACTCCGGATCATCGATCAATACACCAGGGGCGGCTGCAGACAACGATACGACTTCGGTTCCCAAATTAGAAAACGCAATCCAGTCGCTCAGCTGCCTGGCTTCAAGATCGATCTTGTTTCGAACATCTGCGGCCAAATATTCTGCTTTCGTGCGAAACAAATTCGCCTTTTGAACCTGAAATTGACGGGTGCCCAGGTGCCATATGAATAAGAGCCCAACCAAGCTCGGCAGCGCCACAGCAAGGACAAGGATGGCAACAAGTCTTGTCTTGATGCTGAATTTCATGGCCCTAAGCGGACACCATAACAAAAAAGCGCATTGACGTCAGCAAGGAATTCAGTGATCAAAATGCTCTAACAAGTTTGCGAAGAAATTTGCATCATTTTCTTTCGGCAATTCATTGACGTCGAGGTGGAAATACCTGTTGGATACAGAACCTCGTTTCGGGTTTTTCCTTCGTTAGTTGTCGCTCCCCCCTCACAGTTTCAATGGCCAGAATCGTTCATCTCTTCTCCACCCATCGTATGAAGTACGCTCTTCGATCGAAGTCGCTTCTTACCGGCTCACTATTGATCGCGTTGCGCTTGGCAACGGCAGCCGGTGATGGCACTTCGATAGATGTCGCCGCAGAGTTGATGCAGGGGCCGGGAGGGATGGCCGTCACTCCGGATGGCACCATGTTTATCAGTCTCCACCAGTTCTTCGAGACGCGGGAGCGGGTGGTGAAAGTAGACCGGCTTGGTGACGTCACCGCTTTTCCAAATGACGAAGTCAGCACGGGGCAGTCCAAGTCGGCTCTTCCGGTGCTGGATTCCGTCATGGGGGTTCGCGACGCGGAGGGCGGTATCATATGGATGCTCGACAATGGTCGTCGGGGAGAAAGTCTTCCGAAGCTGATTGGTTGGAACGTGGGCGGCGATCGGCTGCATCAGGTTCACTATCTGCCCGCACCCGCCACTCTCCCGACGTCGTTTCTCGTCGATTTCGCCGTCGATCCGTCGGAACCCTTTATCTACATTGCTGATCCGGCGTCTGGAACGGATGCCGCATTGATCGTTCTCGATCTGAGAAATGGTCTCGCCCGCCGGGTTTTGCAGAGCCACGACAGCGTGGTGCCGGAAAAGCAACTCATGATCGTCAACGGCAAGAAGTTGCAGGTAAAACGGCCTGATGGAACCGAGGCTGAGCCGCTTGCCGGGGTAAATCCCATTACGATCGATCGCCGAGGGCGATGGCTGTATTACGGACCGATGAAAGGTCGGCAGCTCTATCGAATCTCCACATCTCTGCTCCGCAATGAAGCCGCCACTCCGACGGAATTGGAAGAAGGGGTGGAACTCTACTCATCCAAGCCGGACTGTGACTCCATCGCGATCGACGCCAGAGACAACATTTATGTTGGCGATTTGTCCCTCAATGCGATCCGCATCATCCAGCCGAAAACCCGGCGTATGGAGACCTTCGTCAAGGACCCCAAACTCTGCTGGCCGGATGGACTCACCTTTGGCGGGGATGGGCGCCTCTACTTTTACTGCAACCAGTTGAGCCGTTCATCCGCGTTTAACCAGGGAGAAGATGTCACGAGTGCTCCGTTCGCAGTGTATCGGATCAAACCGCTTCACCAACCACTCCTCGTCAATCCCCTCCCAAAAAGGAATCCCCTGACCGGCATCACCGAGCAAATCAACGATCGGCTGGGCCGGGAATAAGCGACTTTGGCTCGTTTTCGAAATCAAGTAGGCGAGCATCAGGAAAATAGATTTTTCGTTGCGCTCGTGGGGAAGGTGAATAAGCTGCAGCCTTCGCTCCGATTATCTACTTCAGGCAACTGAGGTAGCCGGAATATGAGGGGAACACGCTTCTCCTTAGCTACCAGCGAAAAGCTCTCGTGGCGGAATTGGTAGACGCGCTAGATTCAGGTTCTAGTGAACGCAAGTTCGTGGAGGTTCGACTCCTCTCGAGAGCACTTCTTTTTTGGGGCGGCGCTGTAGTTTTTGCCGCCTTCACCATTCCCATGGAGGCTGACAGGATGGCATTTTGGAATGTTGAAAATGGTCGTGTTTTCCTACTGAGCCTCTGTAGCCTTCGGGGAGTTGCTCTTTGGTAGGCAAATAGATGTCACTATTTGCCACCCTGACGACAAGCAAATGGTAGATAGCCTCAATTTTGATTGCCAGAATTGTTGGTGCAATGTAAATACAAAGCAAACACACCATGAAAGGGAAATCAGACTATGTGATGCTTCCGCCAAAGGGTGGAAAGCCTAGCTTGTTGGCGAGGCTGCAGCCAAGGTTGCCCTTGATTGGACTGATTTTGCTGGTGGCTGTGGGGAGTTGGGTGGTTGGGAGAATGTCTGGCCCAAGTCAGAAGGAAGATGTGGTGCTGGTTTCTGACGAAGGGACGATTGTCGCGCCCTTATCGCTTTCAGAGACTAGGGAAGAAACTGCAGCCGTCTCGCCCGCAACGATTTCGAAACCCGACCAACGGATTGAGGCGACCGATCCTGCGACCGCAGTAGAAGAATCTGCGATGGAGGAGGCAATCGCGACTTCGGCGGGGGGGCTTGGAGGTTTTTCGATCGTCACCGAACCGACTGGCGCGAGCGTGAAGGTAAGGGATCTGGGGAACGAAGTGGTGGCGGAAGGGGCCGCCCCCCTAACGCTGACCGACTTGGAACAGGGATTTTATGAGGTGCTGATCAGTCGTTTGGGATACCAGACCGAGCGTTCAACGATTGAAGTGGTCGCAAACCGGATTCGTGAAATTGAAACGATCCGGCTTGCGCGAAGCCGGGGAACTCTTGAGATCAATACGACGCAACCCGCCAAGTTTGAATTGTTTGCGAAGACGGGAGACGACAGTTTTGAACTCATCATTAGTGGTGATGCGCCGGCAAAGGTCCCAAATCTTCCCGTCAGCATCTACCAGCTTTCGCTAACGCGAGACGGCTGGCCGACGGTGTCCCGCGATATCACGTTGGCGGCTGACATGGTGACCGAGGTGGAGCAGGACTTTCCCGAGGGAAGCCTGTTGCTGACTTCCGATCCAGAGGGCGCCGAGGTTTGGCTGAAAGGCCAGCATCAGGAGGTTTCGAGTTCAGCCGGATTAACTCCATTGCGGATCGAGAAGCTTCCGGTCGGTGCATACGAGGTTGTTTTGCGTCACGACGCAGGTTTGGATCAGCGCCATCTCCTTCGTGTCGTTCCGAACAAAACGGTCGAGAAGCACTCGAACTGGTCGCTCCAAACCGTGAGAATCACGAGTGATCCTCCCGGAGCGTCGGTGTTCAGCGGTTCGAAGCGGATCATTGGAGAAGACAATCCGGTAACGCCGCTCACGGCGAAGCTTCCAGAGGGAAATCACGCCATGTATGCCGTCAAACCGGGGCTCAAGGATGTGCATCTGACCTTTGATCTGGTGGGGGGAATGCCCATCGAGCCGCATTTTTCGTTTCAGTATGGATCCGTCCAGATTACGAGTGAGCCAGACCGGGCGCAGGTGACGTTGGATGGCAAAATGATCGGAGTCACGCCCCTTTTGGTGACCAATATCTCCCCGGGAAAGCACGTTTTCCAGCTGTGGAGGGAACGTTACGCGCCCAAGGAAATGAGTGGCTTGGTTCGGTCTGGCCATCGCCTGGATCTCAGCGCCGAGCTTCAGTATGACCCCGTTCCGACTCCCGGAAGCGATTTCACGAACGGAATGGGCCAACGGATGATTTGGATTGATGGACTGGAGTGTTGGGTTGAAGCAACGGAAACGCCTCAACGAGCTTTCGAGCTGGTCGCCCAGAATAATCCGAGTCAATTCACCGGGCCCGATTTGCCCGTCAACAATGTGACGTGGATCGAAGCCGTGAAGTTTTGCGACCAACTCACGATTGCGGAAAAAGGGGCCGGTTTTGTCCCCCAAGGCTATCATTATCAGCTCCCCATGGACCATCAGTGGACGTTTTTTGCGGAAGGGACTCCGCTAGAACAGGGCGTTACGAGTAAGCAGGGGCAGCTTCAATCCCTGGCGCCAATCGGCAGCCTGGAGCCCAATCGGCTGGGGTTGCATGATGTTCGAGGCAATGTCTGGGAATGGTGTCGCGATTGGTACACCCAGGATGTATTTAATCGGGAACAGCAGGAAAATGCGACGGCAAAGCCTGATCGCATTGGCACCCGTTTCAAAATTCTTCGAGGTGGAAGTTGGAATCGGGCACAAGATGCGAATCTCGCCCTGGGGTATCGCCTGTTGGCCGACCCGAATGCCCACCACAACTACGAGACCGGGTTCCGCGTCGTTCTCGAAAAAGAAGCTTTTGGGGATTGAACTGTCGTTTGCCTGAAAGAGAGGCCCGGCTAGAGTTCTTCCAATGTCTTCACTGTTCCGAATTGCTACGCTATTTTGCTGCGTTTTCGTTGTTTCATGCCGAGAAGATGAGCCTCCCGAGGTCGTAAGAACTTCCGAGGAAAAAGCAGTCCTCAATGCCCTTTTTGAGCCTCCGGTACGTGATCCATCGGTCGGGCACGAGTTTGTTGGAGCGAATTCCTGCCGCGAATGCCATGCCCAGGCCTATGATGATTGGTCAAAATCCCATCACCATGCCGCCATGCAGGAAGCGACCCCGGAAACCGTCCTGGCCGATTTTGACGACGCCACGTTTGAGCATTTTGGGAGGACCACCCGTTTTTTCCGGAAGGGGGACGAATTCTGGGTCAATACTGAGGACGGGGATGGCGAGCGAAAAGACTTTCAGGTCACTTACACGTTTGGCATTACGCCGTTGCAGCAATACCTCATCCCGTTTCCTGGAGGGCGATTGCAGGCGTTGAACATTTGTTGGGACACCCGCCCGAAGGGGGAGGGAGGGCAGCGATGGTATCACCTCTATCAGGACGAGGAGATTCCGCCGGATGACGTCCTTCATTGGACGAGGCGACACTTTAACTGGAACTACATGTGTGCGGATTGTCATTCGACGAATCTGGCGAAGAACTTCGACGTCGAGACGAATTCTTACGATACGAGTTGGTCGGAGATGAACGTTTCATGTGAAGCTTGTCACGGCCCGGCGTCCGAACATCTCAAATGGGCTAATGCGTTGAAGGAAGGAACCACACCAACAACGGGAATGGATGGGAATTTTGGCTTGTTGGTTGATCTGCGGAAGGATGGTGGAGTTTGGGCCATCGATCCGGAGTCCGGTCAGCCGAAACGGACCAAGCCGCTCGAAAACCAGAACCAGGTGGAGACCTGCGCGCCATGTCACGCGCACCGGCAACCATTGCAGGAAAAGCGTCTTTATGGCCAGACGTTATTGGACTCCTATATTCCGACCGTGCTAACGCCTTTGCACTACCATGGCGATGGCCAGATTGATGAGGAAGTCTACGTCTATGGATCCTTCGTTCAGAGCAAAATGTATCACAACAGTGTAAAATGCTCGGACTGCCATCATCCCCACACGATGCAGACCTATGCTCAGGATAACAGCCTCTGTAGTCGCTGCCATACTCCGGCGACGTACGATACACCTGCGCACCATTTCCATCAGGCCGGTTCGACTGGCGCGTCCTGTATTGAATGCCATATGCCTCCCAAGTATTATATGGGGGTTGATAAACGGCGTGATCACAGCATCCGAATTCCGCGTCCGGATTTAAGCAAGACCTACGGGACGCCAAATGCTTGTAATACCTGCCATACCGACAAAGACGCGGCTTGGGCGGCAAATGCCTTTCATGGTTGGTGGGGTAAGAAGGCGCGCCCGCATTTCAGTGAGCACCTGGTGAAAGGGCATCGTGATCCTCAAGTTTGGGAGAAGGAATTGGCCCGCTTGGCCAACAATCAGGAATTTCCGGCAATCGCACGAGCGAGCGCACTCGATCTCATGGTCGACAACCCGACGCAACTGACGCTCAAAACGATCGAGAGCCGGTTACAGGATAAGGATCCGATTGTTCGGCATCATGCCGTTTCCGGAATTGAATTTGCGGGGATGCAGCCACTGCGGAGAATTGAGTTGGGAGCTCCTCTGCTTCGCGATCCGATTCGTGCGGTTCGGGTTGAAGCTGGCAGAGCGTTGGCTGATATTGATCGCCGTCAGTTTCAATTGGAAGATCTGAAAGCGCTGGATTCAGCGGTTGATGAATACATTGAAGCGCAAATGGCGGTTGCCGATGTGCCGGAGGGACATATGTCGTTGGCTCTGCTCTATCAGAAGCAGAATAAGCCGGGCAAAGTTGAGGCTGCTTACAAGACTGCGATTCGAATTGATCCCTTGTACATCCCGGCTCGAATCAACCTGGCGGAACACTATTTCCAAACGGGTCGAACGGAAGAAGCCGCTCCGATTCTGCGGGAAGGCGTTGAGCGACAGCCGAAAGATGGGTTTGCGCATGAGGCGTTGGGCCGCTTTCTCGTTCGAGTTCAGCAATATGAGGAAGGCATGAACCATATTGCGACCGCCGCCGAATTGCTGCCGGATCGTGCTGATCTCCGCTACTTCCTGGGGGTCGGGCTCAATCAAACTTCCGGCTACAAGGAGGCTTTTCCTCAACTGAAGAAAGCGGTCGAACTGGATCCCAGCAATGTCGAGTATCTTACGGGCATTGTCCTCATCTGTTGGGATGCCGCTGACTTTGAGCAAGCTGCGTTTTATAATCAGCGACTGATGACGTTGCAGCCGGGCAATCGACAATATGCGAGCTGGCAGGAAGCTCTCCTGCAAGGCCGGCCTCGCCAGTGAGAAAGGGACAAAGAAAAGGGCCGATCTCAAGAAGAGATCGACCCTAGTCAACGATTCGAGTATTAGGTCAGCTATACTTTAGAAAGAAACACTGATGCTGGCACCGCCGTAGACATCGTCTTCTTCACCGGCATCCTCAAGACCTGAGTAAGGGAAGTTCCCAAGAATATAGGTCGAGAAGTCTGCAGACTCCGTGAGGTGGAAAGTCAATCCTGCCTGAACGTAGATGTGGTCGCCGGCGAGAACGTCAAAGTTGTAGTTGTCGTTAGCGTGGCTGATTCCAGTTCCCAAGTTCAGATCAAGGCAATTGGCAAGAGGGATGGTCTTGTCGAGATAATATCCGAAGTAGTGACCTTCAAAAGTAATGTCATAGACATAGTCGAAGGTGAAATCGAACAGGTTACCGATTGACTTGGTAAGGGCCAGATTCACTTCACCGGCGTCTCCGCCGTCTTCTGGGAAGTAGAACCAGGTTCCACCAAGAGCGGCATCAAGACCGAACATGGAGAAATAAGCGTAGGAGTAGACATCCAGCTCATCGTTAACAACGAAGGGACCATCAGTTGGGTTGATATACCAAGTTCCGATATTCCACGTAAGATTGTCGCTTACGTCATAGTTCAGATCAAGACCAGCCCATGGAGCGTGATCGCCGTAGCGACCGCCGCGGAACAGGTAGGAGGAGTCGTAACCCATGCTAAGGCTTCCGTAGAAAGGAACGGCGCACTCAGGATCAACGATGGGAGCTTTGTCGTATTCACCACCGAAGGCGGTGCTACCGAGGGCGAAACCGACCAAGGCGCTGGACAGACAGATGAAGGTTATTTTCATTACGAGTAGTGTATTAAGTTAGTTTTGTGGGCGTGCTCGTTAGACACGTGGCGTCGAACGATGCCATCTTGAATCTATTTCGCAAGCCCAAACAATTAGAAAAACTTAATTATTTGGAAAACTGTAATGAAAAGGCCGAAAGGGATGCCGGTTTGATAAAGGTGAAAGGTAGTTTGGGGGAGGGGCCTCATCCCTCATCGGAGAACGAAAGCTCGGAAAGAAATTGACGGTGCCGGAGGCTGTCGCAAGGGCTCCCTGAGCTTACCACTGCTCGTTGATCCGGCTGTCGTCCGTCAATGAAGTCTCGTAGAGGTAGTGCTCGCAAGGGATGAAAACACTCTTGGGAAGGTCCTCACCTTCAAGGTGTTTGATGAAGGCGTTGACCGTTCCCAAAGCCATCTTTCGAGGGAATTGCTGTGGGGTATCCACCAGTTTTTTCTCAAAGACACCCTGCTTGCCGGCAGGCGACGCATCAAACGCGACAATCTTGATGGAGTCGGCCCGCCCCGCCTTGGTCACGGCGGCATGAGCTCCCAGTGCAGAAGGGTCATTGATCGCGAAAATGCCGACAATGTCGGGATGAGCCTGAAGAATGTCGTTGGCGACGGCAAATCCGTCATTGCGATTGCCTCCGCCGCTGAGCTCGGTCACGATCTCAAGCTTGCTGTTGTTTTTGGCGAGGTGATCCTTGAATCCCTGGACTCGAAGGATGCAGCTGGAAACTTCCGGCAGTCCGAGGATCGCGATTTTCCCGGAATCATCCGTTGCTTGCATCATGCTGGCTCCGGCAAGTTGACCTCCCTGAAAATTATCGCTGCCGATATGATGGACAACCAGATCCTTGGCTGTGGGATCCTCCACTTGAATATCGAATGTGAAGACGGGAATTCCGACCTCGTGAAGGCCTTTCACGCCTTCTCCAACCGCCCGGGAATCGACGGGATTCAGGAAAACGGCATCGTATCCCTGTGCCGCGAAATCTTTCAGTTGGGAGTTTTGTTTGCCGGGTTCATTCGCTCCATCCAGGGCAACCACCTCATAACCATACTTCGCGGCTTCTTCCGTCATCACATTGGCGATCAGCTTGAAGAAGGGATTGGTCAGATCCATGCAGGTCACGCCGATCTTTCCCTTCATCTCCGGACCGGAGTCGTTGCAGGAGGAGAGGAACGAGACCGTGAAAATGGCGGCTAGGACTGAAAGGAGAATTTTCATGGGGGTGGGGGACTGAGGTTGGCACAGGAAAATCGGATTTCGCAAACCGACGGTCTTGCACTAGCGACATCTCAGGATTAGAGATTTGAGCAATGATCATCCAGCCCAAAATTCGAGGATTCATCTGCACGACGGCCCATCCTGAAGGATGTGCCGCCAATGTGCGCGAGCAGATTGACTACGTAAAATCCCAGCCTAAGCTGAAAAATCCGCCGAAAAACGTGCTCGTGATCGGAAGTTCGACCGGATATGGACTCGCCTCTCGAATCGTTCCTGCCTTTGGCGGGGGCGCCAAGACGATCGGCGTTTTCTTCGAAAAACCTGGCACGGAGAGAAAAACGGGAAGCGCGGGTTGGTACAATACCGCCGGTTTTGAGGAAGCCGCCAAAGAAGAGGGCCTGTATGCGCGCAGCTTCAACGGGGACGCCTTTTCCAACGAGATGAAGGAGCAGGTGTTGGCCGCGATTCGCGAAGATCTCGGAAAAGTCGACATGGTGGTCTACAGCCTGGCATCTCCCCGCCGGGTGGATCCGAGCGATGGCCAGGTTTACAAATCCTGCCTCAAGCCGATCGGCCAGACCTATACGCAGAAAACGCTCAATACCGATAAGGGCGAAGTGGAGCAGGTGTCGATCGAGCCGGCCACCGACGAGGATGTCGCAAACACCGTCAAAGTCATGGGTGGCGAAGACTGGGAACTCTGGATGGAAGCCCTCGCCGATGCCGATCTTCTTGCCGATGGAGTCAAAACCGTAGCCTATTCCTACATTGGGCCGGATCTCACCTACCCGATCTACACCAACGGAACGATCGGCAAAGCGAAGGAGCACCTGGAAGAATCCTGCGCGCGACTCAATCAGAAACTCGGCGAAGGAACCGCTTACGTTTCCGTCAACAAAGCGCTCGTCACCCAGGCGAGTTCAGCGATTCCGGTTGTTCCTCTCTACATTTCCCTCCTTTACAAGGACATGAAAGAGCGTGGAATTCACGAAGGTTGCATCGAGCAGATTGAACGTCTCTTTGCCGATCATTTGGCCAGCGGAGATGCGCCGAAGCTCGACGAGAAAGGACGGATTCGGATCGATGATTGGGAAATGCGCGACGACGTTCAGTCCGCCGTCGAGAAGCTCTGGAACGACGTCAACACCGAGAACCTCAACGAGATTTCCGACTTTGCCGGGTATCAATCGGAGTTTCTCCGCCTGTTCGGATTTGGGCTGAAAGGTGTCGATTACGACGCGGAGACAGATCCCATTCGAGCAACCACCGCAGGCGAGTAACGATCGCCTAGAGCAGTTTGCGTCCCACCAGTTCATTGAACCTGGCGGAGTCTTCAGCATAGAGATCGCGGAGGAAGGTCAATTCCTCCTTCGTGATTCGTGGGGAGTTTTCCATGCCCTCGATCACAATTCCCTCATCGGTTTTGACCTTTTTCATGGGATTGGTGTACTTCCCATGCTGAAGCGTTGGGGGCGCCTGATAGGAGGGGATTTCGAGAAATTCACCGATCCTTTCCAACACGGAAGCGGGGTCTTCCTTGATCTCGGAGAGCGAGGTGAAGAGGAAGTTCTCGATGGGAAAGTGCTGGAGCCAGTAACTGAGATGCTGGCCATAGAACCCAAGGTAAAGGATGCCGCCAAAGTTGCCGAGATCGGTCAGGGTTTTGCCGGGTTCAATTCGTCCCTGATTCACGTGATGAAAGAAGGCGGAAGCCGCTCTCTCCACCGGATCCTTCACCGTGACGATCAGTTTCACATTGGGACCCAGCCGTTTCTTGATGGACTTCGCCGGCGTAAAAAAGAACTGGCCGAGGTAGGGGAGATATTTCTCAGTTGCCTCCGTCGGAGGAGAAACCAGGTAGGACGGGGTTGCTTCGCCGAGCATGGAGTCTGGCGGCCCCTCAAAGGAGCGCAGATAATCCTCAAACTCTTCATCGGTAGGATCCTCGTATTTGATGAAAAAGTGCGTTTCCTTCAACGGATTCATCGAGATCTGAGGGCTCTGATTGAGTTGAAAGAACAACCAGGAGCTGCCGCATTTCTGGGCTCCGATGATCAGGAATTGGGGAGGGCGAAGGGAGCCGCTGGTTTGCATAAGGTGGGATGGGTGATGTCCCCATCGTGGTTCAACAATGCCCGGTGTCAACCTGTCGAGGACTCGCTCACGTTGATAAAAACAGATTTGCGAGTCCGCCTTCCTGCCGGGCGCGATCGAGCAGCACGGCTCCGATAATGACGGAGCCGAGCACCACCTTCTGCGTGTAGGCGTCAATCCCGAGCAGGTTCATGCCGTTTTGAATCACGGCGATGATGAACGCGCCGATCAGGGTGCCGATGATCCTTCCGGACCCGCCGGAGAGGCTGGTGCCGCCGACCACGACCGCGGCGATGACGTAGAGCTCATACATTTCGCCCATGGTAGGGGTTCCGGTATTGACCTGAGAGGCTTGGATGCATCCACCAATTCCGGCCATGATTCCGCTGACGACATAGACAAATGCGGTGACCCATTTGACGGGAACTCCGGAGAGGCGCGCGGCTTCGGCATTTCCGCCCACTGCGTAAATGTAGCGGCCCAACCGCGTGTGGGTCATGAAAATGTGGGCGGTTACGTAGAGGAAGATCAATACCAGAACCGTATTTGGCAGGCCCAGGGTTCGAGCCTGCCCCAGCCAGGGGAGGGTTTTGGGAACCTGATAGATCGAAAACCCACCGGTGACCTTAAAGGCCAGGCCACTGGCAATCATCATCACTCCCAGAGTGACGATAAACGGGGCAACCTTGAATCTCGCGATCAGGGCGCCCGTGCCGGCCCCGACCAATCCGCATGCCACGGTTCCGGCCGCGAAGCCCAGAAGCACGACCCCGGCCGATGCGTCGAGCCCGCCCAGTTTTTTCATGACCAGCGTGCTGATCACGGCCGAGAATGCGATCAAGCTGCCGACCGAAAGATCAATCCCGCCCGTGATGATGACGAACGTCATGCCAATGGCGATAACGGCGATCACCACAATGCGATCGACCACCGCGATGAGATTGCTGCCTTTGAGAAAACTGGATTGCCAGCCCTCGCTGGGAATGAGGATCCTGGCATCGGCGAATCGGGGGAAGTTCTCCGGGATTTGCTCCAGAACCCGCCACTTTGCGGCATCTCCACCAATGGCGATGGCGCCAAGATCCTGGTTCGCCGCCTGGATGCCTTCGACTGCGAGTTTGAGATCGCGTGGACTGCCAATCACGAGCTGAGTCTGGAGATTCCCTTTGCTCTCCATCTCCTTGGCAACTTTCCGGGCGAGAGCTTCCGAAGCCGAATTCGCCGCACCGGCAATGATCGCGATTTGATGAGCCTTGGAATGTCGCTCAAGCCCGGAGACGAGTTCTTTGACTGCGGCGGGTCCATTTCCCGATTCCCTGCGAATCGTCGCCAGACTGAAAAGGAGGCAAAGCGCCATCAGCACCAGAACCATGCCGTAGTCGTTGAGGAGTTTCTGCTTCATGAATGGATCGCGAGGCTGAGAATGTCGTGTTGAGTCGCGTTTGGCACATCGGTCACTTCACCCCGAATCTTGCCTTCGTGCATGACGAGGATGCGGTCACTCATGCCAAGGATTTCGGGAAGTTCGCTGCTGATGAGAATGATCGCTTTGCCCGCTTCGACCAGCGCGTTGATCAGGCGGTAAATTTCAAACTTCGCGCCGACGTCAATTCCGCGAGTCGGTTCGTCGAAAATGAGGACGTCTGCGTTGCGTTGCAGCCACTTCGCCAGAACGACCTTCTGTTGGTTGCCGCCGGACAGGTTCCCCGCCGATTGACCATGGCCGGAAATCTTGATTCGGAGCTTTTCGACGTAAGCTGTCAACGCTGCTGCTTCGGCTTTCCCATCGATGAACAGCCGGTTTTCAAATTCTTGAAGATTGGGCAGGCCAAAGTTTTCCCGCACGTTGTGGGAGAGCACGAGTCCCTGCCCCTTGCGGTCTTCGGTGAGCAGGCAGATCCGTTGCCGAATCGCATCGCGCGGCGATTTGACGGGGATCTCTTTTCCATCGAGAAAAATGCGTCCGGCATCGGGAGTGTCTGCTCCGAAAATGAGGCGTGCGGTTTCGGTTCGCCCCGCGCCGACCAGGCCGGCCAGTCCCAATACTTCCCCGGTTCGAACGGCAAAGCTGACATCTTGAACGGAAGGACGGCGGCTCAGGTTTTCGACCCGCAGCTTCTCGTTCCCGGGAGTTGAGCTTCGGGGCGGAAATTCCTTTTCGAGGCTGCGACCGACCATCAACTCGATGAGTTGGTTGCGGTCGATTTCCCCTGTCGTGCCGCCTCCGACCGTCGCACCATCGCGCAAAATCGTGACCCGGTCGGCAATTTGGTAAATCTCGTCGAGGCGATGGCTGATGTAGATCATTCCGATTCCGTCGCGGCGTAGCTCACCGATGATTTCCAACAGCCGGGTTACCTCCTGTTCGGTCAGCGCTGCGGAGGGTTCGTCCATCACCAGGATTTTCGCATCGACCAACAGGGCTTTGGCGATTTCAACCATCTGTTGCTGGGCAACGGTAAGGTCACGACAGCGCGTTTCCGGATCGATCTTGATTCCGATGCGGTGAAACAACGCCTTTGCTTGGGTGCGTTCCGCCTCTTCATCAATCAGTCCGAATCTTCCGATGATTTCGCGGCCGAGAAAGAGGTTCTCCCGAACCGTCATGTCCGGGATCAGATTGAATTCCTGGTAAATGATCGCGATTCCCGCTTCCTGAGAAATCGTTGGAGAGGAAAGGGTGATGGTTTTTCCCTTGAGCATAACCTCGCCAGAAGTGGGCAAATGCGCGCCGCCGAGCACTTTGATGAGCGTGCTCTTTCCTGCGCCATTCTCGCCGGAAAGCGCCAAAACCTCCCCCGCTTCCAAGGTCAGATCGACGTCTCGTAGTGCCTGAACTCCCGGGAAGCTTTTCGAAATTCCGCGCATCGCGAGCAGCGGAGTTGGCGAGTGGGCTGACACGGTGCCATTGAATCAAGAATCCCGGGATTTGGAAGCCCAATTCCTTCGGATCTCCCCCAGAAGCCCGCAGGCTTATTTGCCGATGCAATACAGGTGCTTGTCCCCACGAATGAAGAGGTGGTCGCCATAAACCGCCGGAGACGCATACGTTTCTTCGCCGAGGAAGCTTTGGCCGACGATTTCCAGGTTCGGCCCGGGTTTTACGACCGTCATCACTCCGGAATCGGAAAGAAAATAGGCGAGACCGTTTGCGGCGAGCATCGATGCACTGTGTTTGGGCGAGAGGCCGCTCGTGGAGATCAGGCGATCCTGCCAGAGTCGCTCACCGGATTCTGCGGCAAAGCAACTGGCAACGCCATTGTCTGCGACCACGAGAAAGTAGTCGCCGATTGCGACGGGGCTCGGGACATAACTCGCGCCCTTGGTCGTTCGCCAGACGATGGCGGAATCCGTGACGTTCCCGCTTCCATCGGGGCGAATCGCCATCATGTGGCGTTCTGGGAATCCGCAGGTCAGGAACAGATACTTGCCGTTGTAAACGAGCGAAGCGACGAACTGCTCGGTGGGACCGTCCATGACCCAGTGTTGCCTGCCGGTGTCCGGATCAAAACTGGCGACGGATTTGCTCCCGCTCAGGATCATCTGGTTGCGACCTCCGATTCGGCGGATGATCGGCGTGCAATAGCTCCGCGTCTTGTTGGGGCGGTCCGTCTTCCAAATCGTTTCCCCGGTCTTGCGATCGAGCGCCACGAGGTAGGCGTTGCCGTCGTGATCCCCGTTGATGATGACCTTGTCGTTCCAAAGTATCGGGCTGGAGCAGTATCCATGTTTGCTGGAGAAGACTCCCGGTCGCTTCGTCCAGATCTGGGTGCCCTCAAAGTCGTAAGCCGCGATGAACATGTTTTCCCCGTCGAGGAAGCTCACAAAAACGAGTTCGCCATCGGTGGAGGGAGTGCTGGAGGCCCGGCTGTTGAGGCGATGAATGCCTTCGAACGGCGACTTCAAAACCGTTTTTCGCCAGATCTCTTTTCCGCTCGTGCGATCCAGGCATTGAAGGATCCGCTCACTGGATTCCTCGATCCCGGTCACCACAAAAATGCGATCTTCCCAGATGATGGGGGAGGAATGGCCCTTGCCTGGAAGTTCGACCTTCCAACGCACATCGGACTCAACCGACCACTCGACCGGAAGATTTGGTGCGTTCGCCGATCCGTCACCGCGAGGGCCGCGCCAGCCGGGCCAATTCTCCGCACCGGAAGTTGTGAAAAGCGTGGCGAAAAAGGCGAGGGCGGTGGTGAAGGGCAAGTTGGGCATTTTCAAGCCCCATACACCCGCAGAGAGTCGGAAATCTATCAGACTCAGGTCGCCAGATAAAGCATCCAGAGTGCAACGCCGATCAGGATGCCGAGCAGCATGAGAAACTGGCGGAAGTGCTCGCGCTCGGAAGGGTTCACAGGCTTCCTGCGAAGCGGCGAGTTGCGTTGAGTTGGCTTCGCGGATCGCGAAACGACTTGTTCCAGGGCTTCAATACGGGCATTCAGTCGATGCTCCACCTGGTTCAACTCGTTGAGCTTCTTGCGCGAATTCATCGACTGAGTGCCGTGGCGATCAAGACGGCGGCAACGATGCCGAGAATGAGCAACGGCAGCCACGAGAGTAGACCTGAGCGAAGTGATTGAACGTAGTTGCCCGCCAGCTTGGATTTGGCGAGTGAGCTGCGTCCCTTGACACCCAGACTCGAAATTTTGGTCACCGCGGAACTGTAGTCGTCCAGTGCTTCATCCATGATGGATTGGGCGCGGCTCAACTCGAGATGGATCTCGTCATCATTCCAATTTTCCGGGTGAATTGTCTCGATCACCGCCAAGTGGCGCCGAAACGAATCGGCGGCCAAATTCATGGCGTCGGCCTGACGAACTGCTTGGGCCGCTCCTTCTTCATACTCGACGATGGAACGGGAGAGCCGGTCCATGAGGTCGCGGCGCTCCTCCTGAAACTTTGATCGACGCTCGTGGATTTGCTGCCACGCCTGCTTTTGCTGAATCACGTGGTCGCGCTGTTGGCGCAGGGTGTTCAGTTCGTGTTGGGCATGGTGAACCTTGCGTTCGAAGGACGTGGTGGAGTCTTGCTCCGCGTGGTAGCCGGTATCCCCCTGATAGAACCCTGAAGGTGCCGCGGCCGCATTGGCGTGGAAGGTGTGGATTTCAGGTTGGAACTGGGGCTGGGATTGAGTTTGAGGGTGACTGGGCAAAAAACAGTCGTCATGTTCTTCGTCGTCATCCGGACTCTGGCCGATGGATGGAGTGAAAGTCATAGGAGAAGCAGCAAAAAGGAAAAGGAACCGGTATGAATATTAACATCACTTGATATTTTATGAAAGATCCAAATTGCGAAAATTATGAAAAATTCCTTCTCGTAATGCTAGTGTGATGCTGCGGTTCTCGGATTCAACCGGGAGCGCCTTCCTTGCGGGCTTCAGGCGGGCCTGACTTCGGCCTGATTTTTCCGTGGGATCGAGCTTCCGCTCGACCTGGTCAGCGCGTGGTGGGATGCATCACGAAAAGCCCGTGTGTTGCCTGAAAAGCGTGATCCAGCTTCATCCGTTTGACCTCGTGCCCAGCGCCCCATGAGTCGGAGAAGAGCACATCTCCGCTTTCGGGGTTGTAACCGATGATCATTCGCATGTGACCACCGGTGGCTTGCAGGGAAATGGAAGGCTCCTCGGGAAAACGGCCCAATGTCAGCGCCCACAGGAGAGGAATGCCGTCGTCCACGTAACGCTGGATTGCCTTCTCAAAGTCGTTCGCTTCAAAGTCATTTTTCAGCCGCATATCGCGGTCCGGTTCGTAGAGTTTCCCGTTCGTCGCGAGCATTCCCAACGCTTTGAACCGCGTTTTGAAGCGATGGTCGATCTTTCCCAGCGCCTCGCTCATCGCAAGGGTGCTCGTTCCGCCTGAGGCGGTCGTTCCTGCAATCTGGGCCAGTTGATGCTGATCGCAGGGAATTCCGTAATACTCGAAGAGTCGCTGTGCCGACGCCACGACGCAGTATCCCTTTGGTCCCTGATCCACCATCGGAATGCCTGCGATGTAGATATCGCCGTCCGGATTTCGTGTCACATTTGCTGGCAAGTCACTCAACCGCACGGACGCGCCACTTCGGCTTTGCATCGCCGCCGCCATCGCTCCCTTGGCATCCCGTCGCATGATTCGCATGCGGAGAAATTCGGCCTGGCCGGTCATTGCCTCGGGATTGTGTTCAACCACGGCCATTCCGTGACTGGAAATGAACGTCCAACCTTCCGTCAGCAGTCCCTGGGTTGGGTTGGCCTTGCGTTGGAAGGGGCGGACTTCCAGGTTCTTGCCCAGCATCTGTCCGCAGAGCTTGAATCGACGCTGAAACTCCTCCAGATCAATTCCTTCAGGACCGGAATCACCCCGGTTGTAAACGGAAAACGTGACTCCGAGAAGCTTGCCATCGTCGAAATCGGCAACCGCCTCCTCCACCGGAACTTCTCCCCCGAACAGGCTCAAATCGACCGTCACGTTCGAATAGGGCTGACGGATGAAGTGAGCGCGGTCACGATTTTTGGTCAGCCACGTGAAATACACGTTTTCCTTCATGCTTTCCGGCTTCGAAAACGCCTCGTCGAGATCCTTCGGCGTCATCTCCCAGTTCTCGGGAATGTTGACCAGCGCATCCAGCGAGCATTCGAACTCGAAATCCCTCTGCCCGAATGCCGAGCCCAAAAGGGAAAAAAGGGCAAAAACCAGAAAACGACTCATGCTTGAAAGCTAACAAGTTTAAACCAGATGCGAAGCGAAAAATTTGTTCCGAAGCCAGCGTTGGTCGATCGCCCGGTGAAAATAAAATGCCGCTTGCCTAACCGGACAATAAAGTCCAGCCTCGATTCCTGTAGAAAACCACTGCCATGCTTATTTCCAATATTGAAACCATCCCCGGACAGCAAATCGTGGCCCACTTCGGGTTGGTCTCGGGAAACACCGTTCGAGCGAAGCACGTCGGGAGAGACATCGCCGCCGGGCTTAAGAACATCGTTGGCGGTGAGTTGAAAGGTTATACCGAACTCCTTGAAGACGCGCGGAAGCAGGCGGTCGAGCGCATGATCCAACAGGCTCAAACACTCGGAGCCAATGCCATCGTCAATGTGCGATTTTCGACGTCAGCGGTTACGCAGGGAGCTGCCGAACTCTACGTTTATGGGACCGCAGTTCAGGTCCAGTCTGCCGGCGGCGCTTCGGTTCCTGCAATTCCGGTTCCACCTGCAATGGGTTAATCCAGACCGACTCTTGCCATGGATGACTCAACTGCAGAGCTGATATTTATCTTGGTCGCCTACTCGTTTCCGGTCATCTTTGCGATCGGTGCGATGTTCATTGGCCGGTATCTGGAGCAACAGCATTTCCGCTCGATCCGCGATCGCGAGGCGGCGATGAATCATTATCCGGCGGTGCCGACCTCAACGTGGGATCCCGCGGCAACTGTTTTGGACTCACGTCTGGTCTCCTCTTCCGTGGTCGTTTCGCTTGATCACTTCAAACGCATCCTGGCGGGGTTTCGGAACATCTTTGGTGGGAATATCAGGTCCTACGAAAGCTTGCTCGATCGGGGCAAACGGGAGGCGATCCTGCGATTGAAGGAGCAGGCCCCGGATTGCCACATCATTGTCAATCTTCGCATTGTCACGTCCAATATCGCCTCGGTTCACGATCGGAAGAACGGGGTGGGCGGCGTTGAGGTTCTCGCGTTTGGAACGGCGATCAAATATGCCGTTTCCTACCAACCTCAATCTGCTGCGGCATGAAGTTCATCCAGAAGGACCTTGGGGATGCGGCAGAGGCGAGTAGTGGGGGCGGAGACCGGGGACTCGTCAAAGAGATCGGCACGTTGGCCGTGCTTGTGGCGCTTGCGCTTACGATCATCTATTTCCTCGTTGTCGGAATCACGGAAGTCGTGGTGTCCAAGGTTTCGCCGCAACGCGAACAGCAATTGTTTGGGGGCTCCGAAAATGGAATCGTGGCAGGCGCGAAGATTCCCGATTCGCAGAAAGAAAAATTCGCCCGTTGTGAGGCCGTTCTCGAAAAGCTGCAAAGTTACGAAGAGGTTCCTCAGATCGACTACACGTTGATCTATCTGGACGATCTATCTCCCAACGCGTTTGCTGTTCCGGGTGGCAGCATCGGAGTTACGCGTGGGTTGCTGAATTCTCTCGATGAAGAAATCGCCATCGCCTTTGTGCTCGCTCACGAGTTGGGACATTTTGCGCAGCGGGATCATCTGCGCGGGCTGGGGCGAAAGCTGGGATTCGGAATTGGGGTTCAACTGATTTTTGGAGCGGATCTCCAGTCGTTCACTCGGGGGCCAACCGATTTGGTGTTGGCAAAGTATTCCCGAGGTCAGGAGTCCGGCGCTGACGAATTCGGACTTCGCTGTGTGTTGTCAGTGTATGGTGAGACCGAGGGCGCGGAAGCTTTGTTTGAGGTTCTGGAAGAGAATGGCTCGATGCCGAATTGGGCTTACATGTTCTCGTCGCATCCAGATAACCAAAGCCGGATTCGCCGAATACTGGAGGCGAAAAAGACTCCTTAAGGCGCTGATCTGGTGCCGATGATAGAGCTGTTATCCCAGTTCAGGCGTTTTCTCCACGGACCAGTTCGGCGGTGATTTGGGCACTTCAACGTTGCCAAAGTAATATCGAACGCGGAGCAACGTCTAATGGTCTGTCAAAAGCCTCCAAAACGTCTTGCCAAATTTTAAAAGCTGGCAGATGAATCCCGTCCCTCCCGTAACTTTTTCGTAAATTTTCGTAATCAAACGCTGATTCCCGCCCATGAGCGATGTCGCCACCCCTCCAGCTCCGACGAAGCAGATCGTCGCGGGCAACACCGGTCTCAAGACCGAGCAAGTTGAAGATGCAGTAATCCGCTTTGCCGGCGATTCCCAGGATGGGATTCAAAGTATCGGCGGGATGCTCGCAAAACTGGCCGGTCGCAGCGACCGCGATGTCATGACCTACATGACCATTCCGGCAACGATTTCGGGTGGCGCGTCGATCTTCCAGGTTCGCCTTGCTTCCGGTGAAGTGCTCAGTTCCGGCGATCGCGCGGATTTCCTGGTCGCCTTTTATCAGCACAGCTTTGACAACCACATCGATTCGCTTCGTGAGGGTGGCATCTGTCTTTACGATTCCGATCATGTCGAGCCCAAGGAGAATGACCCCCGGTTCACGTTTGTCGGCGTTCCGCTTACCAGTGCGACGGTTGAGGCTATCGGAGGTTCCGCCAAAGATCGTGGCAAGAACATGTTCGCGCTGGGATTGATCTGCAGCATTTTCAATCTCGATCGCTCGAAGTTGCTCGAGATCATTCGCCGTCAGTTTGGTTCCAAGCATGAGTCCGTGCTTCGCAACGCTGAATTGGCCTTCGATGCCGGTTTTTCCTATCCGCTTGGCGACGTTCTCAAGTTGGCCTTCGACATGAAGGTTGGCCACTCGAAAGATGAACATCGGGTGGCAACGGACGGTAACACGGCGCTAACGCAAGGGCTGATCGCAGCTGGCGTTCGCTACGGTGCCGGTTACCCAATTACTCCCTGGTCTTCCATCATGGAAGGGTTGAGGGTGGAGCTGCCTCGTTATGGAGGAACCTTTATTCAGGCCGAGGATGAGTTGGCGGCAGTTTCGATGGCTTTGGGATTCGCCTATTCCGGGCACCTCGCCGTCACGGGAAGTTCCGGCCCCGGTCTCTCTCTCAAAATGGAAGCTTTGAGTTGGGGAACCATGGCTGAGTTGCCTCTGATTGTGATCAACGTGCAACGTGGCGGTCCGTCGACCGGCCTTCCGACCAGTGTAGAGCAAAGTGATTTGATGCAGGCGATCTACGGCAGCCATGGCGACACTCCGCGTGTGGTTTTGGCGCCGAAAGATGTTGAGGATTGCTTCTACATCGCGCTGGAAGCCGCTCGGATTGCGAAAAAATACAGCGTTCCCGTGATTGTGCTTTCGGACCAGGCTCTGGCATCCCGGATTGAAGCGTTTGAGCAACCCGACATTGCGAAATTGACGGTTGATCCCGTTTTGGATCTGACGCCGATTGAGGACGAATTCAAGCCGTATCCGCTGGATGGAGTGACAAAGCACGCGCCTCCAGGAAAGCGAATTGACGGTGGCAAATACCCGGTCGTTACCGGTTTGGAGCATGACGAGTGGGGCCATCCCACCGCGAAGCCCGAACTGCACGTGCAAATGGTTGCTCGACGCCGCAATAAATTGCGGGATTTGGAGAAGGAACTGTCTCCGCCTGAGGTCTACGGCGTGAACGATGGTGAAGTCCTGTTGGTCGGTTGGGGATCGACCTACGGTCCCGTCCGCGAGGCGGTTGATCGCTTGAGAAAGGATGATCACAAAGTCGGTGCAGTCCACCTTCGGCACCTGAATCCGATGGCTCCCGGTCTCGGTGATATTTTCGATCGCTTCAATCACATTTTCGTTGTCGAGATGAACGACGAGGGCCTTTACGGCCAGGGCCAGTTGGCGACGTTGTTGCGTTCGCGATTCTGCAATCCGAAGATTCAGAGCATCTGCAAGACAGATGGCCTGACCTTCAAGATTCGGGAGATCATCGACGGGATTGACGAGTATCTGGCGATCGAAGAAGTTTAGTAGTTACCTTATTTTTTCCTATTATCATGGCAACCATCGACATCAAAGAAGCTCCACCGTTCGAGGCTCCAAAGTTGACGAAAAAGGATTTAACGGCGGATCACCCAACCTGGTGTCCGGGCTGTGGCGACTTCGCTGTCCTTGCTTCCTTCTTCAAGATTGTGGAGAAACTCCAGATCCCCCATGAGAAAATCGCGACGATTGCCGGGATTGGGTGCTCGTCACGGTTTCCGTATTTCGTGAATGGTCACGGAGTTCACTTCATTCATGGCAGGGCTCTTCCGTTTGCGACCGGCGTTAGCCTTTCGCGTCCGGATCTCAACGTGTTCGTTTTTGGTGGGGACGGTGATGGATTTTCGATTGGTGGGAATCACCTTGAGCATTGCGCTCGGAAGAACGTCAACCTGACCTACGTCATCATGGACAACTTTGTCTATGGATTGACCAAGAAGCAGACTTCCCCGACTTCGCCGATTGGTTTCAAGTCGAAAACCGATCCAACGGGCGCGGTTGATCAACCGATCAACCCCATGAAGAAGCTGGTTTCCAGTGGCGCGTCCTTTGTGGCTCGCACCCATGCTGCTCAAGTGAAGCACATGATGGAGATGTTCGAGCGCGCGATCAAGCATCCCGGCTTTAGCGTCGTTGAGGTCCTTTCCGAGTGCGTTGTGTTCTACAAAGGTTCCTTTGATGAGGCGAATCCTCGCAAAGACGGGAAGTTTGAGTTGATCGAAGAGAAGAAGTGGGACGACAGCGAAGATGACTGGAAGCGCCATGACATCACCGATCAGAACAAAGCTTTCAAGTTGGCTGATGAACCTTGGCCGGGCAAGTTTGGCGTCTTTTACGAGGTTGAACGTCCGACAAAGAACGCTCTCGAGCAGCAGCTCACGGACAAGGCGCTGGATGCAACCGGCAACAAGTCCAGCGTTGAGCTGTTGACGAATCGCTTCGAGAAAATGCGTTAGAGCGTTTGAAGTGGAGGTGTTGCCAATGCCGCGAAGAGATTTGGCTTCCTGCAAGGCGTTGTGAGGGAGCGGAGCAAGTTCTGACCGAGAAGAATTCAACAAAGAAGAATGGTTTGCGACCGGGAGAATGGCTTCCTGACGGGATGGGGTCCAGCAGGCGCTGACTCAATTGGGATCGAATCTTCGAGAATCGACGAATGTGTTGCGGAGATCCAACGCCGAAGGGTGAAGAGCATTTTTGGGGCCCCCTATCTGGGGTTTGAGGAGGATACGTTGGATTTCCTTAGGCAAATTCCCTTTGTGGAGCGGATGTGGTTCAACGACGTCAAGGTTAGGGATATCGATGGACTCTACTCCGTGGCAAAGCTGAAGTTCTTTGGAGTGTTCCCCAAGAGGCCCGGTATCGACTTTTCAAAGCTCCCTGATCTTGAGGAATTGATCATTCACTTCAACAAGAGGGACATCGGAATCGATTCCCTGACAAACGTGAAGCGCTACCACGTTTGGCATTTCAACCCGAAGAAGGCAACCTTTGAGCGATTGTTGGTTCCTCCGTCGGTCCAGAAGATGATGGTCTGTTGGGCAAATCCTCACAGGCTTGATGGGCTTTCCTCGATGCCCAAGTTGAAACAGCTTGAGCTGGCCCGATGCCGAAATCTCACATCTGTGGGTGCGCTGCCTTCAATTGCGCCGAAACTCGAGGAATTCATGACGGAAGATTGTGGTCGCCTGGACGATGGAGAGCGCGTAGCTCGGTCTATGAGAACGCTAAAGCATTGTTTTATTGGGGACACGGAGATCGTTTCAAAGTATCGATAAACGCCATGGTAGAACACAAGAAGTCAGAACAAAACGCTGGTTCCGATCCGCTGATCGCGGACGGCACAGCGAAGACGCTCTGAGACCGATCACGAACGATGCAGGTGGCCAAAGATACCGCTGATCCTCTTCTTTTGGCCTAGCCGCACTCTTTCCTGATCCTCGTCATAGCCGTTGGCTACAGGTTCACTTCAACTACTTGAGATCGCAGTTTTCAATTTCCCAGGTCCCAGTTCCCCTTAGCCGAGGAATTTTGAGACGATCAGCGTCGCGTTGGTTCCTCCGAATCCAAACGAGTTGTTCAATGCGGAAGTGATCGGCATTTCCCTGGCTTCGTTGGGCACGTAGTCCAAGTCGCATTTGGGGTCGGGAGTTTCCAGATTGATCGTTGGCGGTGCGACCTGGTTTTTGATCGCGAGCACGCAGGTTGCCAGTTCGACTCCGCCAGCTGCTCCGAGGAGATGGCCCGTCATTGATTTGGTGGAACTGACCGCGAGACCATTTTGGGCGTAGTCGCCAAAGGTTTGTTTGATGGCCATGGTTTCGGCAATGTCGCCGTGAGGGGTCGAGGTGCCGTGGGCGTTGATGTATTCGACTTGGTTTGGATTCAGCTTTGCGCGAGCGAGGGCTCGTTCCATGCATTGGCTGGCTCCACGTCCCTCGGGATGTGGCATGGTCGGGTGAAAGGCATCGGCCGACGTTCCGTAGCCGACCAATTCGGCAAAAATGGTCGCGCCACGTTTCTTCGCGCTTTCCAATTCTTCGAGGATCACGACGCCGGCTCCTTCGCCCATGACAAAGCCATCACGGTCCAAATCGAAGGGGCGTGAGGCGCGTTCCGGTTCGTCGTTCCGCCGGCTGAGAGCCCGCATATTCCCGAAACCCGCAAAAGCCAGTCGCGTCACGGCGGACTCGGACCCACCAGCAATCATTACGTCGGCATCGCCGAATTTGATCGTTTTCCACGCTTCGCCCATCGCATGGCACCCCGTTGCACAGGCTGACGTGACACAGAAATTGGGACCGGTGATTCCAAAATCCATCGCGACCAGACCGCCCGCCGCATTTCCAATCATCATGGGAATCGCAAAGGCGGAAACTTTGCCGGGCCCCTTTTCATCCAGAACGTGTTGGCTGATTTCCGTGGTCCTCAAACCGCCAACGCCGGTCCCGAGAAAGACTCCAGCTTTGCCGGGGTCTGCCAAATTTTCGAGGTCGAGCCCCGATTCGGCGACGGCCATTTTGGAAGCCGCAACGGAATATTGAATGAAGCGATCCGCGCGTTTCGCATCGCGAGAATTGGCGAAATAGGGGCTGGCATCAAAATCGAGAAGTTCCGCTCCGATTTGGCAGCGCAAACCCGAAGTCTCGAATCCCTGAACGCGACGAATCCCACTTCGGCCGGTGACTAAATGATTCCAAAAGGTGGTAAGATCCCAGCCAAGAGACGTAACGACTCCAAGGCCGGTGATGACAACGCGGCGTTCCATGATGGGGCAGATGGTCGGATGACCCTGCCAATATGCAAACGACGATTACTCTGTTAGGCAATTTCCTTCGATCTAGGTTCCGTATCATCGCAGTCCCTGATGACAAACAAAAAGCTTGAAACCGAGGGGCTCGCGTTTGAAGGGATGCTCATGGTGATTCGAGAGATCCAGGATGTCGCAAGCGACTTAGAGATTCCCGCAGAGCATTTGGAATGCTATGGCAAGGATCGTGCGAAAATCGACCTGGATTTCGTGACTTCGCGTCCCGCCCGCGGAAAGCTCATCCTCGTCAGTGCGATTACGCCGACACCTGCGGGAGAAGGGAAAACCACGACTTCGATTGCGTTGGCTCAGGGAATGCGTCACCGCGGTCACAATGTTGCGTTGGCTCTGCGTGAACCTTCGATGGGGCCTGTTTTTGGACGGAAAGGTGGGGCAACTGGAGGCGGTTTGGCTTCATTGACGCCGTCGGAGAAGATCAATCTCCACTTCAACGGCGATTTTCACGCCATCACTACCGCCCATAATCTGATTGCTTCCACGCTGGACAATCAACTCCACTTTCGATCCACCACACTGGATCCTCGACGAGTGCTTTGGAAACGGGTGCTGGACGCGAATGATCGTTCGTTGCGCGCAATCAACCCCGGGCTTGGAGGACATGGTGTTCCTCGGGAATGCGGGTTCGACATCACTGCGGCCAGTGAAGTCATGGCGATTTTTTGTCTGGCCGAGTCGATGGAAGATTTGCGTGAACGGCTCAACCGAATTTTGCTCGGCTACGATGCGGAGTGGAACCCCGTGTTTGCTTCCAGCCTCAGGATCACCGGGGCCCTGCTTGCCATTTTGCACGATGCGCTGCGTCCGAATTTGGTGCAATCCTTGGAAGGAGTTCCGGCGGTTGTCCACGGTGGGCCCTTCGCGAACATTGCCCATGGTTGCAACTCGGTGCTTGCGACGCGGACGGCGCTTGGTGGATCGGATTACACGATCACCGAAGCGGGATTTGCCTTTGATCTTGGCGGGGAAAAGTTTTTCGACATCAAATGCCGCTCGGCAGGAATTTCGCCGGATGCAGTCGTTCTCGTTGCAACGATTCGTGCGCTCAAGATGCATGGCGGTGTCGCGCTGGCCGATTTAACCAATTCCGATCCCGATGCCGTTGATCGCGGCCTCGAGAATCTCGCGGCTCATCTGGAAGCGGCGGCCAAGTTCAAGCGTCCACTTGTGGTGGCGATCAATGCGTTCCCGGCCGACACGGACGAAGAGTTTGAACGGGTTCGCCGTTATTGCGATTCCCGATCGATTCCTTGTGCGGTTTCCAAGGGATTTGCAGATGGAGGTCCGGGGAGTGCTGATCTGGCAGATATCGTGGTTGAAGCCGCGAGGCAGGAGAGTCCCGCTTTGGAACCTCTCTATCCGGTGAGCGCCAGCGTTCCGGAGAAGATCGAAACGATTGCTCGCGAGATTTATGGAGCAAACGGGGTTGTTTTGGCTCCTGCTGCCCGGAAAAAGTTGAATCGATTTGAGAAGCTCGGGCTCGACAAGCTTCCCATTTGCATGGCCAAAACTCAGAACTCCATTTCCGATGATCCATCCGTTCTGGGGCGTCCCCGAAATTTCGACATCACGGTTCGCGATTTTGAAATTGCCAATGGCGCCGGGTTTCTCGTCGCACTGACGGGAGATATTCTTCGCATGCCGGCGTTACCCAGAGTTCCCGCGGCCGAAGGGATCGACATTGACGCGGATGGGAAGATCACCGGCTTGATGGCGCTGTAGAGTGGCCGTAGTTTCTGTTTTGGACGCGGGTCGCAAACTATTCCGATTCTTTCGACAGCATTCCCCGGCCCATAAAGGCTGCGATCCCAATTCCGACCACGAGCATCGCAACACCAGCACCGAGTGATGGCTTCTCTTCTGCCTGGATCATGATGGCTCCCTCAGCCAGATTCTCGAACAGGCCCCGGGCTTTGTCATCGCCGCTGTCGGAGTCGATACCAAATTCAACCAGCCCCATCACGTCTTTCTCTTCAAAGAGTTGTTCGCTCATCTCGGCGATCTTGAGAATCACCTCGCCTTCCGACATTTCCTCATTGTCTCCAATGGCTTGCAGCTTCTTGAACGTCTCAAAATACTCCGGTTCCTGGGTGTGATAAATCACGTGGATCTGCTCGTCCTCGGATTCCTTTGAAACAATTGGGATGTACAACTCCTTGGCTTCGCCGGTGATGGACTCCTGATAAACGCAGTTTAAGAAATCGATTCTGCCGTCGGTAACCTTAAGCCATTTGGCTGACGGCTTCTCTTGGATGAGTTCATCAATCGTTACTTCCGTCGGTTCTCGATTGGTGAAACCGACATAAGTCATCTGACCGCCACCCCAAAGTAAGGCAATCGCCAAAAAGATCCCAAAGCATCCTAAACGCATAGTGTCGAAAACCCTGAACGAACAGGTGGGGCGTCGTCAATAGTTTTTGCTCTTGCCGTCTTTTGTTGGAAAACTTCGCAGCTTGCATCCCTGTGGGTTTGTGAAACGCTGATCAATGACCCCCTTGATTGCGCTCCTAGTTCTTCTCTCTTCCGTGCTGGCAAGTCAGGCTGCGCCGGTCCCGGTGAAATTGGAAGAAGGGGAGGGAACGTGGCGATTGGTTCGAGCGGGAAAGCCCTATGAAATCAAAGGTGGAGGAGGAAGTTCCGCGTTGGAGTTGTTGAAGACGTGTGGGGCGAATTCGATCCGGACCTGGGGCGTGGACGCGAAAACCGGAGATCTCCTGGACGCCGCCCATGAGCAAGGTTTGACGGTGGCGGTTGGGATTTGGCTGGATCACCTGAATCACGGAGCCAACTACGAGGACGCGGCATTGCTCGAGCGCCAGAGAACTCAGGTTCGGGAAGCGGTGGAGAAGTTCAAAGATCATCCCGCCGTTTTGGTGTGGGGGCTCGGTAATGAGATGGAAGTCGGGGAGGG
>TARA_R110002096_G_scaffold29497_13_pt1 | contig 32225 bp, 26 predicted proteins | sample TARA_R110002096 | Tara Oceans TARA_R110002096 (sample SAMEA4397295) | marine metagenome | biome: Polar Biome; feature: [DCM] deep chlorophyll maximum layer (ENVO:01000326); material: water (ENVO:00002006), including particulate matter (ENVO:01000060) such as... | depth 35 m
GGCGAAGACCGGGCGATCAATGAAGAATCGAGCCATGCTCAGCGTCCTTTCGGGTACAGTTTATTGTGCGATGAGGGTGTCGTCGTCGTTGCTGGCTGTAAGCAGCACGGCACTGGCCTGAACGCCAGGCCTGACCTTTTGCAGCCCATCCACGATTACACGGTCACCTGTGTCCAGGCCATTGCGCACCAACCATTGATTGCCAACCGCGCGCGCGATATCGACCGGACGCTGTTCGACCTGGTCGCCGTCGTTCAGGACCATCACGCTGGCATTACCCGTGTTATCACGCGTCACGGCCATCTGCGGCACCAGCATGGCGTTTTCAGTAACGCCCTCCTGTACTTGCGCGCGTACGAACATGCCGGGCAGCAGTTCCTGTTCCGGATTCGGGAATAGCGCGCGCAGCGTGACGGAACCAGTGCTCTCGTCGACGGTTACTTCCGAGAACTCCAGTGTGCCTTTGTGGGCATACAGGCTGCCGTCTTCGAGAATCAGTTGTACTTCCGCCGACAGCTCATCCGGTCGCTGCACGTCGCCGTTGCCAAGCGCTCGCTTCAGGCGCAGCAGTTCAGCGCTGGACTGGGTAACGTCGACATACATTGGATCGAGTTGGCGAATCGTTGCCAGCGCTGTCGCCTGATTGGCAGTGACGAGTGCGCCTTGCGTGACCGAGGAGCGCCCGATGCGGCCGCTGATGGGTGCAGTGACACGCGTGTAGGCGAGATTGATGCGCGCGGTTTGCAGCGCCGCCTTATCCATTGCCACCACGGCCTCCGCCTGCTTCAGGGCGGCCGTTGCGTCATCATTGCCCTCCTGGCTGACGGCATTGATCTTTACCAGCTCCGCGTAGCGCTCAGCCTTGAGGCGCGCCGCAGCCAGTAGTGCTTCGTCGCGGGCAAGGGTGGCCGCGGCACTGTCGTAAGCGGCCTGGTATGTTGATGAGTCGATCTGGTACAGCACATCACCCGCTTCAACATCGCCGCCTTCGCGGAACGGACGCTCAATGATGATGCCGCTTACCTGCGGGCGTACCTCAGCGATGAGATACGTCGACGTACGGCCCGCCAGCTCCGAGCTAACGGTCAGTGTTTGCGGTCTGACTTCGTGGATCCCCACTTGCGGGGCCGGTGCCGCCTGCTGGGCGCTCGCGGGCGCCGCGGATGAGTTCGAAGACCCGCACGCGGATAGCAACAACGCCATCAGCGGGACAAAAATTGCACCTGCAACAGGGACGATTCCGGTTTTCTGGGGGGTTCTGGTGGTTTTCATGGTGGGGCCGCGCATCAATAATCTATCTGGAAAGATAATCTTAGGGGGATTTTATCTATCTTGCAAGATAAATATTTCGAAGCTATACTTTAGCGCAACTTCCTGGCGGGATTTACAGCAATGGCGGACAACATCACTTCGGAACAAATCATTGAGATGATGAAGGAGAACTGGCCGAACATGTACAGCCCCACCGTCGACCTTGTCGTCTATATGAATCGGGTCAATGAGTTTGGCATCGCCAGATCGCGCGATGTGCTCGCCGACCTGAACCTGACCCTCGGCGAATTCGATATCCTTGCCGCCTTATGCCGCTCCGGTAAGCCCCATGTCTTGTTGCCCACCCAGTTACAGCGTTCTGTGCTTTGTACGTCCGGCGGACTAACGAAAATCCTGCACCAGCTGGAATCCAGCGGCCTTGTGAGCCGTTCGGTTCGAGAAAGGGATAAGCGCTGCAAGCGTGTGCACCTGACACCGAAAGGCAAAAAGGTCGCGGAAAAAGCCATGGCCGCTGTTCAGGAGGTGCGCGACGAGTGGCTGCACCGGGCCTATAACAAGCGCGAAATGGTGCAGTTGAAAAATCTGCTACAAAAGGGCGCCCGGACCCTGGAGCAGCCAGAAGCTAGTCAGTCGTTCTGAGCAAATCCTCCCAGCGCCTGGTCAGCTGGTTCTTTTTGTGCTCGGCGATCCGGTAGTGCCAGCCAGCCAGTCGTTCGTTGATCGTTGCCACTTCGTGCTCGGCTTCTTCACCCGTCGATGCTGCTGTAAACGCCAGCCAGCTTGCTTCACCCTCGCCGACCAACTCAACGGATAGTGTCATACCGTCCCAGGTGTCAAATTGCGCGGAAGCCAACGCTGGCGCGTCAACCCGCTGGCGCACATCGTCGAGCTGCAGTTGCGCGAGCGCTCCAGCGATGCTGTTACCGATAGTTGCGTAGCTAAGCTCGCGACCCTGCGGAATATCCAGTACCACGAAGTCGGTTTGCGACTCATCGGTCTTCTCAACCACAATGGTCTCGCCGTCGTCGTGCGCAATAGTCACTCGCTGAATGCGGCTAGCCGGAATATCGACGATTTCCGGCGCCAGCCAATCACCGGTTGTTTCCGGAACCGGGGGATTTCGATCAATAAGGAAGCTTCTTGCCTCGCCGGGAACCCGGGCATAGCGAAATTCACCCTGAGCCGATTGGCCGAGAATGACCGAGTAGAGGAAACCCGCTCCGTCAATAGCAACAAGATCGCCGCTGCCGCCGTCTTCAGGATCATTGACACCCAGTCGGGCGTAATTCGCAGGATTCGATGTTTTCTCTTCCACAATACCGGCATCCGCCAGGTCGCTGACCAGCAGTCCGAGCTTGTCAACGTCGGCCGGATAGCCATCGCGCTCACGCACCAGCCAGCGTTCGCCCTCCCGGTCGATGGTTATGTTTTCGCCATCGCTGGAGCGCGTTATGCGAATTTGTTGCGCGTTGCCTATGTGCTCGCGAAGGTCCGGAAGCAAGACCTCCCGGTCCGCCGCAATGTCGTTGCCGCGGCGATCAACGACGAACAATAGCAACACCAGTGCGATGACGAGCGCGACCAGCGCCTGTACCGTTTTCCGGGTCATACACGCGATCTCCTGCGCTGTCGCCACAGGACGATCAGCGTGCCGAGTGTCAACAACAGCGGCACAAGACCGATATTGATGATCTTGAGCCATGTGCCCAGGTTTTCGATGTCCCTGTCCAGGCCGCGCTGTACAGCACGAAGCTCTTTCCGTATCGATGCGCGTTGGTCAACAAAGCGATCGATTTCCGCCTGTTGCTCGTCTGTCAGCAACAGGCTTCCGGAGTCTTCCCGCGACGACTGCAGTTCCCGCAGCCGCTGCTCCGTTTCGGAGAGCTCCTGCTGCAACCGCTGTTCCGTTTCCAGGAAGCGTGCTTCGGCATCGATCCGCAGTTCGTCGACCTTGGTGAATGGCCGCGAAAAGCTGCCGCGGCTGCGAACGGCAATCAGGTCGGAGCTGCCCGCGAGGTTCTCCAGCGAATTGACGACGAATGCGCCATTGCTCGCGAACGCGTTGGCGATCTGCTGGCCAAAGAAACTCTGCAATTGAACCCACATTGAATCGCTCAGCAAATCGACGTCGGCGACGACGATGAGGTTCACCGGCCCGGTCGATTCTTCCAGGTGACTATCGTCGTCGTTCCCGTCACCGGACGTATCAACCTGGTCAGGTATCAAAGAGGGCCTGCCCTCCGGAAAGGCGCTGCGCAAAGCACCACTGAACCGTGCGGCGATCACGTGCTGTTCGCCGGAGGCAGTAAAATCACGTTGCAGTGCGGCCGGGTCGGGCAGGAACGAGAACCGTGATGCGGGCAGGATCGCGGACGCGAAACTTGAGCTTAGCAGCGGTTCCAGCGAGACCGCACTGCCTTCAGCGATGCCGAGCTGGCCGGGCATCGCCATGTTAAGCGTGCCGAGTTCCGTCGTGACAATGTCGGTAGCATTGATTTGATCGGGCGTGAGTCCGAGGTAGCCATAGTGGCGAGTCAGGCGATTGCTCATTCCCGAATTAACCTGCAAGGCGAGCTGTGCGTCGGCGACCACTTCCTGCGTATCGAACCTGATGCCCCAACCCTCGAACAGCAACGGCAAATCGGAACTCTGGCCCATCGGCGGCATACCCTGCGGCATGCCGTCCGCCGCGGTGGCGTCGACAGCGGCAACCGGATCCACGAATATCAGCGCTTTGCCTCCACGCATGACAAATTGGTCAATCGCATACTGGCTTGCCGCAGAAAGGTTCTTGGGCTGCACAATCCATAACAGGCCGATGTCATCGGGTACGGCCTCGAAGGACGCGCCCAGGTCGCGAATCTCAAAAAGTTGGCGGGCCTGTTGATAGACCATCCAGGGCTGTTGCATGCGTTGCGTTTGCGGATCGAACTGACCGGTCATGGAGACACCCGACACCAATCCTACGACGCTTCGCTCCGGGTTCGCCAGGGTGCTGATAAGCTTCGCCAGGTCGTATTCGAGCGAGGTCTCCCTGTCGGGCTGAAAGAATGCGATGACCTCTTCGTCGCCAATACTGTTGGTACCGGCGAGGCCGAAGAACACCGGGTCGGGCGTCGCGCTTAACACTACGTCCTGCAAGCCGAATTGGGCTGCCTGGTCCTCTTCTTCGGAAAATGGCAACGGGTCGACAACGCTAAGGCGAATCTTGCCGCGACTGGCATCCGCAATCTCTTCGAGCATTTCCCTGACGCGATTGGCGTAGCTACGCAAACTCGGCACATCCCGTGTCGCCTCATCCGAGAAAAAGAAATACAGATTCAACGGTTCCTCAATATCGCGAACGATGCGCCTGGTTCCCTCGCTCAGCGTATACAGCCGATTTTCGGTCAGGTCGATTCGCACGCCCTTGAAAAGCTGATTTGAAACTGTGACCGCGATGACAAAAGCCACCATCAAAAGAACAAGGCTTGAGGCACCTAGGCGGTTGCGAGTTCGTGTACTCATGCTCAGTCTGCCTTCTTCCAGCCGAGCACAATCGTGTTCGCGTAAAGAAAAGTAACGATAACCAGGGCGAAGTAGAGGAGGTCGCGAATGTCGATTACGCCGCGTGAAATGTCCTCAAAGTGTGTCAGGAAACTTAGTGATGCGATCCCGTCAACGATGACTTGCGGCGCCCAACTGGAGAACATATCCAGAACCAGCGCAAACCCGGAAAGCAGAAACCCGAAGCAGGCAACCACGGTCAGCACAAAAGCTACCACCTGGTTGCGCGTAAATGCCGACAGGCACGCACCAATGGCCAGGAATCCGCCGGCCATTAAAAAACTGCCGATGTACGCGGCCAGGATGACGCCATTGTCCGGGTCGCCCAGGTAATTGACTGTCAACCAGATCGGAAACGTTAACGCGAGCGCGATCCCGGCGAATGCCCAAGCCGCCAAAAACTTGCCGAGGACTGCCTGCAACGGGGTAACGGGCAGCGTCATGAGCAATTCGATCGTGCCAGACTTGCGCTCTTCGGCCCACAGGCGCATCGACAACGCCGGCACCAGAAACAGGTAAAGCCAGGGATGGAAGTTGAAGAATGCACGCAGGTCGGCCTGACCGCGTTCGTAAAAACCACCCAGGTAGAATGTGAACGCACCCATCAACATCAGGAAAATGACGATAAAGACATAGGCAACAGGCGTCGCAAAATAGCTTTGCAGCTCACGGCGAACCAGCGCTCGGATCATGTTCATGCCGCCCTCTCTTCGTCGATCGGCGATCCGTCTTGCGTAATACGACGGAACACAGCCTCAAGATCACCATCGCCCCGGGCCGCCAGTGCTGCGGGTGTGTCATCAACCAACAAGCGCCCGTCCGCGATGATGATGGCGCGCGTGCAAACCGCCTCGACTTCCTCGAGGATGTGTGTCGAAATCACGATCAACTTATCCTTGGACATCGAGCGAATCAGCTCACGAACTTCGTGCTTCTGATTTGGGTCCAGTCCATCGGTGGGTTCGTCGAGAATTAACACGTCGGGATCGTGCAAGATTGCCTGTGCAAGGCCGACGCGCCGCTTGAAGCCTTTCGACAAGGTATCGATGCCCTGGTTGAGCACCGGTCCGAGGTGCAACAAGTCGATGACTTCGGCGAGTCGATCGCGTCGCTTTGTGCCGCTCAAGCCACGGACGTCGGCAATGAACTCAAGAAACTGTCCCGGTTTCATCTCCGCATACAGCGGAGCGCCCTCCGGCAGGTAGCCGATGCGCCGCCGCGCAGCCAGGGGTTCGGACTGGATATCGTGGCCGCAAACGCTGGCCGCACCCGCACTGGGCGCCACGAATCCGGTGACCATTTTCATGGTCGTGGATTTGCCGGCACCGTTTGGTCCAAGAAAGCCCAGTATTTCTCCGGGGCCACAGCGAAAGGACAGGTTGTCTACAACCTTGTGCCGGCCATAACGTTTTGTCAGGCCTTCTATCTCTAGCATCGGAATTGTCGTAAACGCCGCTTGACTGTCGGCGAGCGCGGCATTTTTTATCAAAAGTCGATTTGCCTTTCAAGACCCTGCCGCGAGCTTTGCCCGGCAACCGGCCTAGGGCGGGCTTTCTTCTTTTTGCAAGATGCTTTTCAGCCCCTGCATGATATCCACAGGTAGCGGAAACACGATCGTCGAGCTTTTCTCGCCCGCGATTTCAACCAGAGTTTGCAGGTAGCGCAACTGCATGGCCCCGGCCTGCGTGTTCAGTTGTGACGCAGCTTCGACCAGCTTCTCAGCCGCCTGGTTTTCACCATCGGCATGGATGACCTTCGCCCGCCTTTCGCGCTCGGCTTCGGCCTGTTTAGCTATTGCGCGAATCATGCTCTCGTCGATATCAACGTGTTTGATTTCCACATTACTCACCTTGATACCCCAGATATCGGTCTGCTCATCGAGGATTTTCTGAATGTCATGGTTCAGGCGCTCACGTTCGGCCAGCAACTCATCGAGCTCATGCTGTCCGAGCACCGAGCGCAGGGTGGTTTGTGCCAGCTGACCGGTCGCTTCGATGTAGTTTTCGACATTGATAATGGCCCGCTCGGGGTCTACCACGCGAAAGTAGAGCACCGCATTCACTTTGACCGACACATTGTCACGAGTGATCAAATCCTGAGTGGGAATATCGAGGACCAGCGTGCGCAGGTCGACGCGGACCATCTGTTGCACGATCGGGATGATGATAATCAGGCCGGGACCCTTTACCTTGTAGAAGCGTCCGAGCATGAATACGACACCGCGTTGATACTCCCGCAAGATACGGATCGCGCTGGCCAGTAACGCAACGACGACTGCCAGGACAATGCTGGTAAACAGTTCCATGATTATTCCTCCTCCTGAATCGGCTCGACATTGAGCGCCAGACCTTCGACTGCCGTTACGCGGACACGATCGTTCCGGCGCAATGGCCGGTCACAATGTGCCTCCCAGTTTTCACCGAACGCCTGCACACGACCGGTACCGTCAAAGTCCTCCAGCACTTTTCCCTCACCGCCAAGCATCCCTTCAACTCCACTGACAATGGGGCGGCGACGCGCGCGCACGGCAGCGCCAACGGTGATGAAGGTAAGAAAGGCGGCCGAGAACGCGACCCCTGCAATAATCGACAACGGCAGCTGAAAACCCGGCAGATCGGTATCAATGAGCATGACGGACCCTATTACGAATGCCGCAATGCCACCGATGCCGAATACGCCGAAGCTGGGCGACAGGACCTCTGCGATCATCAGCGCTATGCCTAGCAGCAGTAGCGCGAAACCGACGTAATTGATGGGCAGCATTTGCAAGCCGTACGCAGCCAGCAGCAGACTGATGCCGCCGACCACCGCGGGCACGAGCATGCCGGGGTTGTAAAACTCGAGAATCAGGCCGTAAAAACCGACCATCAATAGAATATAAGCAATGGACGGATCGGTGATGATGCTGAGAACTTCGTGGCGCCAGTCCGTCTCCACCTGGACGACAGTCGGATCGCCAGTCGCGAGCACAATCGTTTTGCCATCGATCTCGACTGCTTTACCGTCGAGGCTTTCAAGCAGCGTAGGCAAGTCTGGCGCAACAATGTCGATAACGCCGAGTTCGAGGGCCTCGCTCGCGCGGAGATTGGCCCCCTCTCGCACCGTCTTTTCGGCCCACTCAACATTGCGCCCGCGCAACTCGGCCAGGCTTTGCAGGTAGGCCACCGCATCGTTGACGACTTTTCGCGTCATCGCATCGGCCGACTGCGGCGTTTCGGCGCCCGGCTCGTCGCCTTGCCCATCCGGCGAAAACGGCGCCGCTGAGCCAAGGCTTACGGGCGTCGAAGATCCGATATTGGTGGCTGGCGCCATGGCGGCAAAATGACTGGCGGTCACGATGTAGGTCCCCGCGCTCGCCGCCCGGGCACCATCCGGCGAGACGTAGGTGACGACCGGAATGCGGGATGCAAGAATCGCTTTGACGATGTCGCGCATGGCGCGATCAAGGCCGCCCGGCGTGTCGATCCGAATAACGATGGCCGCGGCGCCGGCGTCTGCCGCATTGTCGATGCTGCGGATTACGAGGTCCGCCGTGGCCGGACCGACGGCACCGTCCAGGTCGACCAGCCAGATACTGCGCTCAGAGGCACCCGACCCACCGGTCAGGATCACGGCCATCAACAGCAGAAGAAGCTTCAGCATGCGCATCGTTAACCTCTACGATCCACTGTACTCCTTTTTAGGTGGCAAAGGGGGTCACTCGCTGGACCCGCGCCGGACGGGCCTAGACGCGTTCGATAATCAGCGCAATACCCTGACCGACACCAATACACATCGTGCACAACGCGTAGCGACCGCCCGTTCGATGTAACTGGTACATCGCCGTTGTGACAAGCCGTGCGCCACTCATGCCCAGCGGATGACCCAGCGCAATCGCGCCGCCGTTCGGATTAACGTGATCGGCATCGTCAGCAAGGCCAAGGTCGCGCATCACGGCCAGGCCCTGTGCCGCGAACGCTTCATTCAGCTCGATCACATCCATCTGCTCAAGTTTGAGGCCCACCTGCTTCAAGACCTTGCGTGTCGCAGGTGCCGGACCGAAGCCCATGATGCGTGGCTCGACGCCCGCGGTCGCCATTCCGAGCACTCGCGCACGCGGCGTCAGGCCATGCTGCTTTGCCCCGTCCTCTGACGCGAGTAGCAAAGCACAGGCGCCATCGTTCACACCGGACGCGTTGCCCGCGGTTATGGTGCCGCCCTGTCGAAACGGCGTGCCCAGTTTCGCCAGCGCATGCAGCGAACTGTCTGCACGGATGTGTTCATCGTCACTTACTACAAGGTCGTCTTTCTTACGCTGGGGAATGCTGACCGCGACGATTTCCTCGGCGAGCGTGCCATTGTCTCGCGCTGTTGCGGCGCGTTGCTGACTCAACAAGGCAAATGCGTCCTGGTCCTCGCGGCTGATAGCAAACTGCTCGGCGACGTTTTCAGCCGTTTCCGGCATCGAGTCGATACCGTACTGCGCTTTCATCAAGCGATTGACGAAGCGCCAGCCGATCGTCGTGTCGTACATCTCGGCGTTGCGGCTGAACGCCGAGTCGGCCTTGGCCATGACAAACGGTGCGCGCGACATCGACTCGACGCCGCCCGCAATCGCAAGCTGCATTTCGCCGCACTTGATTGCCCGGCTCGCAGTGCCCACAGCATCCATCCCGGAACCGCAAAGGCGATTGATCGTACTGCCGGGCACCCCCGCCGGCAGTCCCGCTAACAGTCCACTCATCCGCGCAACGTTTCGATTGTCCTCACCCGCTTGATTGGCACAACCGTAGAACACATCTTCGACACCGCTCCAGTCAGCGTTCGGGTTGCGCTCGATTAACGCCTTGATCGGCAACGCACCGAGATCGTCGGCCCGTACTGACGAAAGCGCACCGCCATAACGGCCTATCGGGGTGCGAATCGCGTCACAAATAAATGCATCTTTCATTCAATATCCTCGTGCAGAAGCGGGTGGCCCAGTCGCGCCGAGCGACCGCGAAATTCTGCGATGAGCTGATTTTCCTGGTTGCTGATAGTGACGTCGTAGAGACCGCTGCGCTTACCCTGGTTAACCACCGCGGCTTTAGCAACCAGTGTATCGCCGCGACGCGCTGGCCGGACATAGTCGATGCTGCAACTCGCCGCGACCGCGCTCTGGTTCTCAGAATTGCAGGCAAACGCGAATGCCGAGTCAGCCAGCGAAAAAATCATACCGCCGTGGCACAGGTCGTGCCCGTTAACCATGTCGTCACGCACGGTCATGCTCACCTGCGCACGCCCCTTTGCGATGCTGTCGACCTGCATGCCCAGCGCTTTCGAAGCGCTGTCCGATTTCCACATTGCGTCGACACAGCGGCGCGCCAGCGTATCGTCGTTCATCGGCGTCACTCTTTGCGAACAACCAGCGTAAGAATGTCGTAAATCGCTACGACTTCCTCTTCCTGGTTGAATACTTCGACGGCCCAGACCACCACACCGGTCGCCTGATCATCCTCCGGGCGCCGGTCTTTTCTGATCTTTCTTTTCACCGTGATCCTCGCCTGGATGGTATCGCCAATGCCAACCGGTTCGATAAAACGCAAGTTTTCCAGGCCGTAGTTCGCCAGCACCGGCCCGGGTGATGGTTCGACAAACATTCCGGCAGCGGCGGAGATTACAAAATAACCGTGGGCTACACGCTTGCCAAAGAACGAGTCCTTCGCCGCGAGCTCGTCAAAGTGTGCATAGAAATGATCGCCGGACAGGCAGCCAAAGTTGACGATGTCCGCTTCCGTTACAGTGCGCCGATGTGTTGTCAGGCTTTCGCCGATGTCGAGGTCATCGAAATAACGCCGGAATGGATGCACATCCTTGTTGATCGTCTGCGCACCCGACATGTACTCCCGAGTAATCGCCATCAACATTGTCGGTGAACCCTGGATCGAGGTGCGTTGCATGTAGTGTTTCACGGCACGCGCCCCGCCGAGCTCTTCGCCACCGCCGGCTCGTCCCGGGCCGCCATGCACCAGCATCGGCAACGGTGAACCGTGTCCGGTGGATTCGCCTGCACAGTCACGATCGATCACCAGCATGCGACCGTGATAGGCCGCGCAACCCAGAATCAGGTCACCGGCCTCTTCATTGTTGTAGGTAAAAACGGAGCCTGCCAGGCTGCCGCGACCAAGGCTTGCGATGTGTACTGCTTCGTCGAGCCCTGTGTACGGCATTAATGTACTGACCGGGCCAAAGGCCTCGATTGAATGGGGTGCCTCGGTATTCAGAGGATCCTTGCAGAGCAGTAACGTGGGCGGATAGAACGCGTCCCGCGAAACGTCATCACCCACGATATCGAACTTATCGTTGCCGCCGCGCAGCAGCTCGCATTGTTCGGCCAGCTTCAGTACGTTTTCGTGCACATCTGCTCTCTGCCCTGCCCCGAGCAGCGGGCCCATGCGCACGCCCTCGACGGCCGGATCGCCGATCACCACCTTGTCGAGGCGTTTGTTCAGCGCATTGCTTACGGCTTCGACTTTGCTGGCCGGAACCAGTACGCGGCGGATAGCCGTGCACTTCTGCCCGGCCTTGGCCGTCATCTCGCGAACCACTTCTTTGATGAAGAGCTCGAACTCGGGATCATCTTCCTGCACGGTCTCGCCCAGGATGCAGCAGTTGAGCGAATCGGCCTCCATGTTGAACGGTATGCTTCTCGCAATGATGTTCGGGTGCGTACGCAGCATCTGCCCGGTACTTGCCGAGCCTGTGAAGGTCACTGCGTCCTGCTCAATCAGGTGTTCCAGCAAGTCGCCGGTTGAGCCACATATCAGTTGCACAGCACCGTCGGGCAGGAGACCGGACGCCACGATCTCGCGCACCATGGCTTCAGTCAGGTAAGAGGAATCGGTCGCCGGTTTGACGACAACCGGTACGCCCGCAACCAGGCTTGGAGCGATTTTTTCCAGCATGCCCCAGCAGGGAAAATTGAAGGCGTTGATGTGTACCGAGACGCCGAGCTTGGGTACGAGGATGTGGCGTGCTGCAAACGTATTTTCTTTTGACAGCCGTTCGGGCTCGCCTTCGACAATGAATTTTTCGTTAGCGAATTCGCGACGCGCAATTCCGGAAAATGAAAACAGCGTCGCGATGCCACCGTCAATGTCGACCCAGCTATCACCCCTGGTGGCACCGGTACATGCCGAAATCCTGTAGAGCTCGTCTTTGCATGTCAGCAGATGCTTGGCGAGTTCCTTGAGTGCAACAGCACGCTCATGGATGGTTAGTGCTCTGAGAGCGGGCCCACCAACGCTACGCCCATAAGTCAGCACTTTGTTGAAATCGACGCCCGCACTACTGACGGTTGCGACCGGCTTGCCGGAAACGGCGTGACGGATTTGCTTGCCGTCGCTGTCTCCCTCGACCCATTGGCCGTATACATAGCTGTTCGTTTTGATCATTGTATTCTCACCTGTAGTGGCGCCATATTAACCCGTCTTGCAGGATCGCTGCGTTTAACTGGGTGCATTCCAAGGGGAGAGACAACATGATCATTCGATTTTCGGCACTCGCTGTGCTGTCCTGTCTGCTTGCATTACCGGTTTTTGCTGCCGAACAGGATCACTCTGAGGCGCAGCAGTTACCGCGTATAGAGCTGATGACTGTGCTCGATGCGGTCAGCAAGAAGACCGGCAAGGTGTTTGTCGTTGAACGCAATATTGATCCCAACATTGTTGTCGGACAAGTCGAGACACGAAGAATGGACTACGACACGCTGCTAATCGTATTGCGTAACAACCAGCTTGCAGCTGTGAACTACGATGGCCTCACCAGCATTGTCAGCGTCGATCGCATTCGGCAATACCCGCTGCCGTTGATTGACAAATTAGACGGCTCCATTGCTGACGAAGAATGGGTGACGATGCTCATCGAGATTGAGGACGCGGATGCGCGACTCTTTGTGCCCATCCTGCGTCCGATGCTGCCAAAGCAAGGGCACCTGGTAGGCCACCCGGACTCAAACATGCTCACCATTGTCGACCGTTATGCCAACCTGAAGCGCGTGCTGCAGCTGATCAAAAAGATGGACGCCGCGACGCCGTCGCAGTAACACGCGGATAATCAGTCTGTATCAGGACGGCTCTTTGCGCGTATCAAGATAAGCCTGTTCCGATATGCGCGTGTTCGCCCGCATCTTGTCGAGGTAGGCGTAATAGGCTGTGCCAATTTTTGCCATGGCCGGATCCGCTGCGGCCATTTCCTCGACGATCTCTCGCGTTATGCGTTTCAGGTGCTGCAGGACATCGTCCGGAAACGGGCGCACGTCAATTTTCTTGTCCTCAAGAATTTGCTGCAGCGAATTGGCGTTGCCGTGACTGTATTCAGCCGCCATGTCCGTCGTTATCGATTGGCAGGTGATGTCGACCAGGGCCTGCAAGTCTGGCGGCAGCGCGTCCCAGTGTTCCTTGTTGATGATGCACTCAAGGCCCGGGCCCGGCTCCTGCCAGCCCGGGTAGTAATAGTATTTGGCGGCCTTGTGCAGGCCGAATGAGACGTCGTTGTACGGACCGACCCACTCGGTCGCATCGATCACCCCGGTTTGCAGGGAGGTAAAAATCTCTGCGCCGGGAAGCGTTACCGGTGTCCCGCCCGCGCGCCGCAGTACCTCGCCACCGAGGCCGGGGATGCGCATGCGCAATCCTTTCAGGTCGGCAACGCTGTTGATCTCCTTGTTGAACCAGCCGCCCATCTGTACGCCGGTGTTACCGCACAGAAACGGCACCAGGTTGAAAGGCTCATACAGCTCCCGCCAGAGCTCGAGACCGCCGCCGTAGTAAATCCACGCATTGAGCTCCATGTAGCTCATGCCGAACGGTATTGCCGTGAAGAACTGCGCCGCGTCTACCTTGCCCTTGTGGTAGTAGGACGCATCGTGACCCATTTCGACTGCGCCGCGGCTGACGGCGTCGAATACTTCGAAGGCCGGCACCAGCTCGCCGCCCCCGTAGACCTTTATCTTGAGGCGACCGCCGGAGGCACGCCCGAGCCGTTCGGCCAGGTTTTCTACGGCCATTCCCAGCCCTGGAAACTTCGGCGGCCAGGACGTGACACAGGACCATTCGAATTGCCCGGCCTGCGTGCCGGCATCGCTACAGGCTCCCTGGCCCGTGTCACTGGTTTTTGAACAGCCAGCCAACCCTGCGGCGGCGGCAATACCACCCACAAATTCTCTTCTTTTCATTATAAATCCGGTACTTGACGGGTGCGCACTAGTCTATGCGGTCGATCAAGGCGACTCAACCAGTCATTTTAGATGTATGTCGCGATAAAAGTGGGAAAATAGAGTCGTATGAAGTTCCCACTTATGGAGGAAATTGGGTTAAATATGATAATAATCGCCCACTTTTATTGAAAAATGGGCCCCGACCGCGTGCCGGGGCCCTGCTTCCTTGGTCCGGCCGACGGGCTTACCCTGTCCACGCCCTCCATGGCCCGGGAAAGAGGGGCGCGAAACGACACGCCTGCCCACCGGCCGGCAATCCAGTGTTGCAGAGCCGGCACCGGGGTGTAGCTATTCGTAATTGCTTGATGCATTAATAAAGGCCCAAGTATCGTGGCAACGAAATAACAAGGAACAAGAAATGATCGCTTTGATACAAAGGGTCAGCGAGGCATCGGTCAGTGTCGACAAGCAGGTGATCGGCAAGATTGGCCGTGGTTTGCTGGCGTTCGTGGCCATTCACCGGGACGACGAGGACTACGACATCACGCGCCTCGCCGAGCGCGTAATGACCTACCGGGTGTTCCCGGACGCTGCAGGTCGCATGAATCGTAGCGTTGAGGACATCGGTGGCGGATTGCTGCTGGTGCCACAATTCACGCTCGCGGCGGATACCCGAAAGGGCACGCGCGCCAGTTTCACCAAGGGTGCCGATCCGGAAAAGGCCAGCGCATACTTCGATCAGCTGGTGGCATGCTGCCGCGAACGACTGACCTGCGTCGAAGTCGGCCAGTTCAGTGCCGACATGCAGATTCAGCTCGTTAATGACGGACCAGTAACCTTCTGGCTCGAATCCTGAGGGCCCGCCGGGCACCCTGTGACGCCGGTACGGTTTTGTTGCGTTCGCTGGCGTATCATGAACATAATTCGCGCCCGGCATTTCCGTGCGGCATTGTCGGCGCAAGTCATTCGATCAGGGGCAAGACCCCGGGAGTTACAATAATGTTCGCCAACATCGGACCGTGGCAATTACTGATCATCCTGGTCATAGTATTGGCTATCTTCGGTACCAAAAAACTCAGTTCGCTGGGCAGCGACCTCGGCAAGTCCGTAAAAGGTTTTCGCAACGCAATGAACGAAGCCGATGAGGCCAAGGACCAGCTCAGCGACTCGAGCAGCAACTCCGGCGACGCAGACTTCGACAACACGCCCGCCGAAGAGAGCGCTGAGAAAAAAGACGCGTAACGCGCTGCGACCATGTCAGGAATCGGCGGTTCCGAATTCATTCTTCTCGTACTGATCGGGCTCCTGATCCTGGGGCCCGAGCGCTTGCCGCGCGTGGCACGCCAGGTCGGCCAGTGGGTTGGCAAGGCGCGCCAGATGACACGCTCCCTGCAACGCCAACTTGAAGAAGAAGTCAGCGTCGAGAAAAACTTTGGCTTCGATCCAAAAGAACTCGACCCGACCGAAATGATGAAGCCACGTGACGACGACACGTATTCTCCGTTGCACGACGAAGAGGATGAGGTCGATGCCGACGTCGACACCCGGAATGATACCCAGGCCGATACCGACAAAGAGCCCGCGGCCGGAGAGGACACCCGTCCTTGAGCGACACGCAGGAAAAAGAGGAGCTTGGCGAAGGTACGCTGATGTCGCATCTGGTCGAGTTGCGAGGTCGCCTGTTCTGGATTTTTGGCAGTGTTTTTTTGGTGTTTCTCGCTTTAATCCCCTTTGCTCGAACGATATTTAATTTTGTTGCCGAGCCCCTGACACGATTTGTGCCGAGTGGTGAGATGCAGGCTATCGGCGCCGTCAATTCTTTGACGTCTACGATCTCCCTGACCTTCTACCTGGCGCTTTTTATTTCCATGCCAATCGTTCTCTACCAGGTGTGGGCCTTTGTTGCGCCGGGTCTTTACAGGAAGGAAAAGAAGTTCGCGTTGCCACTACTCGCGACCAGCGTGATCCTGTTTTTTGCCGGGCTTGCATTCGCTTATTACGTGGTCTTTCCGCTGATATTCGGCTTTGTCGCAGCATTCACGCCGGACGTCGTTGAATGGAAACCGGACATGGCTGAGTACGTCAGCTTTGTCATGTTGATTGCGCTGGTGTTCGGCATCGCTTTTGAAACGCCGGTGGCAACAGTTCTGACAGTCGCTACCGGCTTGACGACGCCGGAAAAACTCGCGAAAGCGCGGCCTTATGTATTTCTGGGTGCCTTCGTCGTCGGCATGTTGCTGACCCCGCCGGACGTTATTTCGCAGACCATACTGGCCGTCCCCGTTTACCTGCTTTATGAACTCGGCATTATTATGTCGAAACTATTCAGGCAAAAGGCTGTCGAGTAGCCTAACAGGGTAGAAATAGTGTTAAATGCAACTACCTGACCCACCCTAGAATTCAAAACGGCGCTTGACGCCTCCCGGGGGACACACAGTATGAACGACGCCGTCGCCGCGCCAGCGGACGCTTTAGCCAACCAGGAAGAGTTCCTGGGTCATCCAAAGGGCTTGTACGTTTGCTTTACGACGGAACTGTGGGAGCGGTTTTCATTTTACGGAATGAAATACCTGTTACTGCTTTACCTGACAAAGTATCACCTGTTTTCTGATGGCGAAGGACTCGATGTCCTTGGTTCCTATGCCGGTCTCGTGTACGCACTGCCACTTATCGGCGGCATGATCGCCGATCGTTACCTGGGCATGAGAAAGTCCGTTTTGTTTGGCGGCATCCTTTTATCTCTTGGTCATATCCTGATGGCGGTCGAAGGACATGCCGCGAAATTTTACGCCGCGGGAACCACGCTTGCCGAAAACCTGACACTGGCAAGCGGCCAGGTGCTGGCCGCCGGCACCGTGCTCGCCGAAGACGTCACTCTTCAGGATACGGCAGCACTCAAGGTCTTCTACCTGGCGTTGGCGCTGATCGTCATGGGCGTTGGTTACCTGAAGCCGAACATCTCGACCATCGTTGGCAGACTGTACGCACAGGACGACCCGCGCCGCGACGGCGGTTTCACGATTTTCTACATGGGCATCAATATCGGCTCGTTTACCGCAACGCTGTTGTGCGGCTGGCTCGGTGAAACCTTTGGCTGGAAGTACGGCTTCGGCGCTGCGGGTATCGGCATGATCATCGGGCTAATCACTTTTACGATCGGCCAGAAGCACTTGCTGGGCCTGGCAGAACCGAGCGAACCAGAGAAACTGAAGAAGAGTTTGCTCGGGCCGATTAACGTTGAGTGGGGCATTTACCTCTTAAGCCTGCCGTTCCTGTATATCTTCTGGCTGCTGGTGCAGAACGAGCCGGTGGTCCTGATCACGCAAAACGTTTTCCTGATCGTCGCTGTCGTCAGCCTGATCCTGTACTCGATGGTTCACACCAAAAAAGATGCCAACAATAACCTCGCCTATACGATTGCAGCGATTGCGATAATTTCCGGTATTCTCGCGGTCATCGCGAACCTGCATCCGATTGGCGGGCTCGAGGCAGTTGCCGACGAGGTCCTGTACCTGTCGATCTTCCTGATCATCGGCTTTGTCATCTACGGTTTCCTGACGCACTACTCGCCGGAATTCGGGCGCACCGTGGTTCTGATGATTTTGATCCTGTCGACGATTGTCTTTTGGGCACTGTTCGAACAGTCGGCTGGCTCAATGACGCTGTACGCCGACCGGGTTGTCGATCGAACCGTCGGTTCGACGACATTCACCGCGTCCCAGTTCGGTTCGCTGAACGCCGGCTTTATCATGTTGCTCGCGATCCCGTTTGCGGCATTGTGGACCTGGCTTGCGAAAAAAGACCTGGAACCGAATACGCCGGTCAAGTTCGGCCTCGGCATCGTTCAGGTTGGGCTCGGCTTCGGCGCGCTGGTGTACGGCGCCGAACACCCGAACGCGGTGGGCCAGGTAGCGATGATCTGGTTGATCCTCGCTTACCTGCTGCACACCACCGGTGAACTTTGCCTGTCGCCTGTCGGTCTGTCGGCGGTCACCAAGCTGTCGATCGGCAGCGTTGTCGGCGTCAGCATGGGTACCTGGTTCCTGGCAACCGCGCTGTCGGAAACCGTTGCGACCCGAATCGGCAAGATGGCCGCGATCGACACAACCGCGGGTGAATCGGCGGATGTTGCGGTTGCACTGGCTTCTTACACGGAACTGTTCTCATTCCTGATGTGGTTCGGCCTGGTCGCCGGCGCCATCATGATCCTGATTTCACCAATCCTGCGTCGCTGGATGCATGGTATTCACTAGGGTTAATCAATAAGACTGGATTACGCTTATGAAAAATCTCGCTGCACTATTCGCGGGCGTACTGCTCGTGTCTGTCATTTCAGCTTGCTCACAACCGCCATCCGAAGAGGCAAGTGTCACCGCGCCAACAGAGACAGCCGAGGAATTCGTAGCGCGCGCAAATACCGAACTTGCAGAGCTTAGCCGCGAGATTGGAGCTGCTCAGTGGGTGCGCGCAACCTATATCACCGGCGACACGGCTATCCTTGCGTCGGCCGCGAGCGAGAAATACGCGCAATGGCACAGCGGCATGGTGAAGCAGGCGCTCGCCTATGATGACCAGGAGCTCGATGCCAGTACGCGTCGTGCCATCGACCTGCTGAAACTCGGCACATCGCTGCCGGCACCCGAGTCTCCGGAGAAGCTCAAGGAGCTGACGCAGATAGCCACTGAGTTGACGGGCATGTACGGCGCCGGAAAGTACTGCCGCAACGACAACGATTGCATCTCGGGATCCGAGCTGGAAGGCCTGATGCAAACCAGCCGCGACTACGATGAACTTGCAGAATACTGGGCCGGCTGGCGCACCATCGCACCACCGATGCGAGAGAAATACGAGCGCTATGTCGAACTCGCGAACGAAGGGGCGGGCGTCCTGGGTTACGCGGATCTCGGCGAGATGTGGCGCGCCGGGTACGACATGAGCCCGGCAGAGTTCGAGGGCGAGGCGTCGCGACTCTGGGAACAGGTCAAACCCTTATACGACGAGCTGCATTGCGCGGTTCGTGCGAAGCTTGGCGAACACTACGGCGAAGACAAGGTCCCGCAGGACGGTCCGATTCCGGCCCACCTGCTGGGCAACATGTGGGCGCAGGAATGGGGCTTTATTTATGACCTGATGGAACCGTACCCGGGTGTTTCGGATCTTGATGTCGACAGCACGCTGAAGAAAAAAGACTACTCACCACAGGAAATGGTGCGTTCGGCGGAAAACTTCTATGTGTCGCTGGGCATGGACCGCCTGCCGGATACGTTCTGGGAACGTTCGCAGTTTACGAAGCCGCAGGATCGCGACGTTGTTTGTCATGCCAGCGCCTGGGGCCTCGACGGTGGCAACGACCTGCGCATCAAGATGTGCATCAAGCAAACCTATGACGAACTGCGCGTGATCTATCACGAGCTCGGACACAACTATTACCAGGCGGCGTACAAGGATCAGCCGCCGCTGTTCCAGGGCAGTGCGCATTCGGGCTTCCACGAGGCGATCGGCGATACCGTGACCTTGTCGATGACGCCTGAGTACCTCAAAGAAGTCGGCCTTGTCAGCTCGGCGGAAGAAAGCGAGCAGGCGGTCATCAACCGGCAAATGCAGATGGCACTCGACAAAATCGCGTTCCTGCCGTTTGGCAAGCTGATCGACGAATGGCGCTGGGGGGTGTTTTCCGGCGAAATCAAACCGGAGGATTACAACAAGGCGTGGTGGGAAATGCGCACGCGTTACCAGGGTATCGCACCGCCGGTTGAGCGCAGCGAGGCCGATTTCGACCCTGGCTCGAAATACCATATCCCGGCGAACGTTTCTTACACGCGTTATTTCCTCGCGCGCATCCTGCAATTTCAGTTCCAGCGTTCACTTTGCGAAGTCGCTGGCCATGAAGGCGACCTTGCGGCCTGTTCGATCTATGGCAGCGAAGAGGCGGGTGAGAAATTTCATGCCATGATGGCGGCTGGTGCGAGCCAACCGTGGCAGGACACATTGGAGCTGCTGACCGGCACCCGCGAAATGGACGCAACAGCGATCATCGACTACTTCGCGCCGCTGATGGGCTACCTGAAAGAACAGAACGCCGGTCGTAGCTGCGGCTGGTAGGCCGCAGGGACATATTGCCGCAGCTGATGAGGTGGAATCGGGTAAGATCCATACAACAATAAGAATCAGGGGATTGGTATGTCGAACCAGAGTACCGCGTCAGGCGGGTTTCTTGGAACGGTAGAGCGGGTAGGCAACAAGCTCCCGGATCCGGCGATGTTGTTCGTCGGGTTGTTGGTCGTGGTCTGGGTTCTTTCCTGGCTGCTGTCTTACGTGACGTTCGATGTTGTCGATCCGCGCTCGGGTGAGACTCTCGTCATCAACAACCTGCTGGCGGGGGCGGCGCTGACCGAGTTCCTCTCGGTAATGGTCACCAATTTCTCGCACTTTCACCCGGTCGGCGTCGTGCTGGTCGCGATGCTGGGCATCGGTGTTGCCGAAGCAACCGGCTTTATTAACACGGGCCTGCGCGCACTCCTTAATGTGACGAGCGACCGCTTCCTGACGCCGATGGTGATCATGGTTGGCATTGCGAGTCACACAGCAGCGGATGCCGGTTACGTTCTAGTTATCCCGCTGGGCGGCGTTATCTTTTACGCCGCAGGACGGCACCCGCTCGCAGGTATCGCCGCTGCATTTGCTGGTGTCTCCGGCGGCTTTTCAGCGAGCTTCATCCCATCCTCGATTGATCCACTGTTGCAGGGCCTGTCGCAGGCGGGCGCGCGGATTCTCGATCCGGCCATTGAGCTGAATCCGCTCAACAATTATTTCTTCACAACAGCATCCTCGCTGCTCATTATCGGTATCGGCTGGTACGTGACCTCGAAGATCATTGAGCCACGACTGGCGGGCGTTGAAGTCGACGGCGATGCCGAGGACCTGCCGGAGATGCACGATCTTGAGGACCACGAGCGTAAAGGTCTGCGCTGGTCGCTTATCGCCATGTTGCTCGGCGTAATTCTGTTATTTGTGACAGCATTGCCAGTCGGCTCCCCGTGGCGCGACACAAGCGGAAACATTTCGAGCTTCCAGGCGCCGCTCATGCGCTCGATTGTGTCGTTGATATTCCTGTTGTTCCTGATCCCCGGCGTCGTCTATGGCTACGTTGCCGGAACGGTCAAAGGCACCAAGGACATCATCGTCGGCATGACGAAATCGATGCACAGCATGGCCTACTACCTGGTTATTATGTTTTTCATTGCGCAGTTCGTCTACGCGTTTGGTCAATCCAACCTCGGCGTGTTGCTTGCATTACAGGGGGCCGCATTCCTGCAGGCAATGGCGATGCCCGCAGCGGTAACCATCATCGGCATCATTGTGCTGACCGCAGTTGTGAATATTTTCGTCGGTTCGGCGAGCGGCAAGTGGGGCTTGCTGGCACCCATCTTCGTGCCGATGCTGATGTCACTCGGTATTTCGCCGGACCTGACGCAGGCGGCTTATCGCGTTGGTGATTCCAGCACCAATATCATCACGCCGCTGATGCCATACTTCCCGCTGGTTGTGGTGTATTGCCAACGCTACGTGAAGAGCACCGGCATCGGAACATTGACAGCTCTGATGCTGCCGTTTTCGATGTCATTCCTGGTGTTGTGGACAATCTTCCTGCTTATTTATTTCGCATTGGGTTTCCCGCTGGGTATTCAGGCGAGCTACACATACCCGTAAGGACAGCAGCACATGCATGACTTCGAGAAACTCGGCGCGTTTTATCTTGGCAAGCGCGTTGATGACGAGACTGACAAACTGACCGACGAGCTGGTCCTATACGACTCCAAGGACCTGACGACGCATGCGGTGATTATCGGCATGACGGGTTCTGGCAAGACCGGGCTCGGCGTGGGTATTCTCGAAGAGGCGGCGCTCGATCACATCCCGGTGATTGCGATCGATCCGAAAGGTGACATGGGCAACCTGTTGCTCACGTTCCCGAAGCTCCGGCCGGAGGACTTTCGTCCCTGGATCAACACGCGCACCGCCAGCGACAAGGGACAGACCGAGGACGAGTTTGCGGCCGGGCAGGCCGCGTTATGGAAGAAAGGGCTCGGTGAGTGGGGACAGACCGGCAAGCGCATCGCGCAGATGCGCAGTAATGTCGATCTCGCGATTTATACGCCCGGCAGCAACTCCGGTTTGCCAATTTCCGTGTTGCAGTCGTTCAGCGCACCGGACGCAGCCCTGATCGATGATGTCGACTTGTACCGCGAACGCATCCAGTCCACCGCAACGGGAATATTGACGCTGCTCGACATCGATGCCGATCCGGTTGCGAGCCGCGAGCACATCCTGGTGTCGCGCCTGCTCGACAATGCCTGGAAGAGCGGCCGCAGCCTTGATGTCCCGAGCCTGATCGGCGAGATCCAGAATCCGCCGATTACCAAGGTCGGCGTCATGAACGTCGATTCGTTTTTCCCGGCCAAGGATCGATTCGCGCTGGCGATGCGGCTCAACAACCTGCTCGCGGCACCGGGCTTTGAAGCGTGGATGCAGGGCGAGCCGCTGAATGCGAAATCCTTGCTGTACACCGAAGACGGCAAGCCTCGTATCTCGGTGATGTCGATCGCACACCTCGACGATTCGCAGCGCATGTTCTTCGTCTCGATGCTGCTGAACGAGATCATTGCCTGGATGCGTGCACAACCGGGCACTTCAAGCCTGCGTGCGATTTTGTACATGGATGAGATCTTCGGTTACCTGCCGCCGGTCGCGAACCCGCCGTCGAAAAAACTGTTCCTGACGCTGTTAAAGCAAGCGCGCGCGTACGGGCTCGGTCTTGTGCTATCGACGCAAAACCCGGTCGACCTCGATTACAAGGGCCTGTCGAACACCGGCACGTGGTTCATCGGCCGCATGCAAACCGAGCGCGACAAGGCGCGCGTCATGGAAGGACTTGAAGGCGCCAGCGGCGGCAAGTTCGACAAGGGCGCGATGGAACGCACCATTGCGGGACTCGGCAAACGGCGTTTCCTGCTGCACAACGTGCACGAAAACGAAGCCGTCGTGTTTGGCACGCGCTGGGTGATGTCCTATCTTGCCGGCCCGCTGACGCGCGATCATATTCGTACATTGATGTCGAAGGTGCGCAAGAAGGTCGCCGCGGCGGCGAAGGCCGTGTCGAAACCGAAGCGCAAGAGCAAGAGCATTGCACCGACCATCAGCCCGACGATCGAACAGTTTTTTGTGCGCGGCTACGGCGAAGACATTGTTTACCATCCGCGACTGGTCGGCGGTGGTGATATTGCGTTCACGAGTGCGCGCTACAACATCGAGGATGAGCGCAGTGTCCTGCACACCGTTGAGTTCGACTCAGGCCCAGTCGCGATCGACTGGAACAATGCGGAAGCAATGGATCTCGCCCCCGGCGACCTTGAGAAGTCCGGCGAGGAGGGTGCCAGTTTCGCGGAATGCCCGGCGGCGGCCGACAATGCGCGTGCCTACGCCGGCTGGGGCAAGGACTACAAGCGCTGGTTGCGGCAGAACGAAAACATCACGCTGTATCGCAGCAGGCGCTTCAAGCTGACGTCGACGGCAGGTGAGACCGAAGGAGATTTTCGCGCGAGGCTGCAGGATGCGGCCAGTGAAAAGCGCGACCTGGCCGTTGCCAAGCTGCGCAAGCGTTACGGCAAGAAAGTCGCGACGCTCGAGAATCGACTGATGCGCGCCGAACAGACGGTGGCGGTGCAAAAAGAACAGTCGACGAAAAAGAAACTGGATACGGCCATCTCATTCGGCACCGCGATCCTCGGCGCTGTACTCGGGCGCAAGCGCATTTCAGCGACATCGGCCTCGAAGGTCGGTACGGCGATCAAAACGGCGGGCAGTGCACGCAAGGAAGCGGCAGACGTCGAGCGAGCCAAGCAGACGGCCGCGAAAGTCCGGGCCGATATTGCGGCACTGAACGCAGAGCTCGAAGACGAAGTCGCAGAACTGGATACCGCGTTCGATGCGCAGACGGAAGAACTCGACGAGGTCGTGGTGCGCGCCAAGAGCACTGACATTCATGTCGCGGTGACGGGTCTGGTCTGGCTGCCATATACCAGTGACGAAGATGGGCGGTTGAAGCCCGCCTGGTAGAAAAGGGGTCAGGCAATTATGGTGACAGTGACCTTATATTGGCGGGAAAATAGGGTCACTGTCACCGTATTACTGCAGGTGCTGCGCCAGGAAGCTGTCGACAGCCTTGAAAACGGCCTCGATGTCTTCCTGGTAATAAAAGGGATTGTGCCCGGTGTCTTTCAGCGTTATGAATTCATGTTCGACGTTCGCTTTCTTCAGCGCTTTGACCATCAGCCTGGCCTGAGAGTAGGGCACAACATCATCGTCGGTACCCGCCACGATCATCACCGGTATGCGTATCCTGTCAGCATGGAGCGCCGGTGAGTTCAGTTCGAGCATCGCCTTGTCCTGCTTTGGATGCCCGATGCGGTCAAAAATCAGTTCCTGCCGATCGTCTTTGTCGTCGACTTCCTTCATATCATGCTTGACCTGCCTGGGCAGGTGGGTGACACCGTTCAGGCTGACCGCGCACTTGAATAGGTGCGGCGTTTTGACCGCGCCCATCAATGCCGCGTAGCCACCGTATGAACCGCCCACAATGCAAATACGCTCCGGGTCCGCGTAGCCTTTTTCGATCATGAAATTTGCGGCATCCGTCAGGTCGTCCTGCATCAGGCCGCCCCACTGCCGGTAACCGGCCGCCTCGAAATCGCGGCCGAACCCGGTCGAGCCTCGGAAGTTGGGCTTCACGACGATGTAGCCTCGCGTGGACATGAATTGTGCGAACTCATCGTAGACCGCACGGCTGCGGGATTGCGGTCCACCGTGAGGCAGGATAATGGTTGGATAGGTTTTCTCTGCTTGCAGCGGTTCCGGCAGCAGCAGATGCGCCTGAATATGCGTTCCGTCCCGTGCCGGGTAATGCACCAGTGCGGGCTTGGCAAGTTTTTCCGGCGCAAGGTGGGAATCTGCATGGGCGAGAAACTTAAGCTTCTGTGATTCATAGTCCCACAGGTAATAGCTGTAAGGTGTATCAGACCCAAAAGCGGTAACCAGGGTGCGTCGGTAGTCCGGGCCCAATCCCCATACCCGGAAGTTGGCGTTCTCGAAGTGTGTTGCAATGGCGTCGTATCGCGCCTGGTATGCTTCGTCAAAATACAGATCACGCACGTAGTCGTCTTCCACCTGGTAACCCACGAGCTGGTCGGAGCGAGTGATGAAGAGCGCGCTGTAAACATCCTGTCCTTCCGGCGCTGCGAAGACCGTTCGTTCCCCGCTGTTCCTGTCGATAAGAATCAGTTCATAGTAGCCCGTCGACCTGTTTTGTTTTCGATAAACCAGGTTGTCCGCGTGCAATGCGACCAGGCCCTGGGTGCCAAGGTTGTCCTCGTCATCCTTGTTCAATCGAAACTTGTCGATGCGCTCCCAGATATCGTGGCCCTGGTATTCAAATATCTCGACGGTTTTGGAACGTTCGCGGTAATCGAATCGATACAGCGGATTGCCGTCGTCATCGCTAAGGAAACGATATGTCCGTGATGATCCCTTGGTAATGTAGTCGGCTTCGCCGGAATAGACGTTAACCCTGTATAGGGTGCGCTTGCCGGACCGGTAGGCCGCCATGAGCACGAAGTTCGGGTCATTCTTGATATAGTTGGTCACCCTGGAAAGTGAGTAGTTGCGACGCAGATTGGCCTCGTTTTCCATCAGGACCGACATCTCTGACATGTCGGCATTGACTGACACCATGCGACTGAAGCTGACATCGTCGCGACCCTGGAGGTAGGCACTTTTTCTTGAGCGCGTGATGAACGTATCGTAGGAAATAGACATTGACACCAGCAGCCGGTCATTATTGGCCCAGGACAGCCAGGTCGGCTTGACAGAGGCTTCTGCAAACGCCCCGACAATCGGCATGCCGGACTCGTCAACGTTCCTGACAACAACCAGCCGTCGATCCGGTTCGTTGATGATCAGCGCGAGGAGCCTGCCATCCGGCGACAGATCCGCATCAATGACTTCGGGTTCACGCAGGAAATCATCGAGCGTGGGGGCGGCTTGAGCGATCGAGAGTGAAGCCGTGAATAGTAGGAGGACAATCGTCCATTTCGGCATACAGAATATGAATCGCATAAGTATTCCTTCTGAATGGCTGGCGTAGTCGCTCTTGGAGGCGAAGCCGGCGGCGGAACCGTAACTATAACTGATGCTGCGGCCTCCTGATCGATGGCTACTGGTCAGTAGTTGCTGGTTGTCTTGCGTGAAGGTTTCGGTGGCGCCTGCACCGATACTTTCGAGAACGTAGAAACAGGCGCAAATCTGTTGTCCGTCGAAGACGAGATTACAACGTCCACAATGCTGTACCTGCGCAACAACGAAGTGTAGACTCCTGCGCCCGCCCTCCTAACCTCTACGTCCGAGTCGTCAATCTCGCCGCGACTTGCGCTCATTCTATTGCCTGATGATTTTTAACCTGTTCACCAAAACCAACGGTACCTGGAAGGCCGACACGCTATCCGGACTGACCGTTGCACTTGCGCTTGTACCTGAAGCGATCGCCTTTTCATTCGTCGCCAAGGTCGACCCAATCGTCGGGCTCTGGTCGGCCGTGATGCTCGGCCTGATCACTTCGGCCTTCGGCGGCCGCCCTGGGATGATATCCGGCGCGACCGGCGCGATCGCCGTGGTCGTTGCCAAGTCAGTCGAAATGGGCAACACGGCCGGTGCCGAACTGGGCATCGACAACCTCGGCATGCAATACATGTTTGCGACGCTGATGCTCGCCGGCCTGATCCAGGGCCTCGTTGCCGTGCTCAAGCTGGGTCGCTTCATCCGACTGGTGCCACACCCGGTCATGATGGGCTTTGTGAACGGCCTCGCGATCGTCATCCTGATTTCCCAATTCAAGTCTTTTCAAACCGTTGACGGTCAATGGCTCGCGACCAGCCAGTTGCTAGTCATGGGTGCACTCGCGTTGCTGACGATGCTCATCATCCAGTTTTTTCCCCGAATCACGTCGGCTATCCCGTCGATCCTGGTCGCGATTGTCGCGGTCGGCTGCCTGAGTTTTTTTGATGTGGTCGACACGAAGACGGTTTCGGATGTCCTGTTTGAGGGCACTGGCAGTGGGGAATTACGCGGATCCTTACCCGTCTTGAGTTGGCCCGGCGATGTCGTCTGGGATCGCGAAACGATATTGCTGATCGGCGGCGTCGCCGTGGCGGTGGCGATGGTGGGCTTGATCGAGTCCCTGATGACGCTGCAGCTTATCGACGATTTAACGGAAACGCGCGGCCAGGGTAACCGCGAGTGCCTCGCGCAAGGTGGCGCCAACTTCCTATCCGGCTTGTTCGGCGGCATGGGCGGCTGCGCCATGATCGGGCAGAGCCTCATCAACATTAAATCCGGTGGACGCGGTCGTACATCGGGCCTGGTGGCGGCCCTGACTCTCACCGCATTCATCCTCGTTGGCGGCCCGATCATCGTGAAAATCCCCATCGCGGCACTGGTCGGCGTCATGTTCATGGTTGTCATCGGCACCTTTGAGTGGGCCACGTTCCGCACCTTCGGCAAGGTACCCGGGACCGACATCTTTGTGATCTTCGTGGTCACGTTGACGACCGTGTTGCTGCACAACCTGGCGCTGGCCGTTTTTGTTGGCGTTGTGCTTTCTGCGCTGGTATTTGCATGGAAAAGCGCGCACCACGTGCGGCTGATGCCACAGGACATCGATCCCGGCACACGCATCTACAATCTGCAGGGCGTGCTGTACTTCGGCTCGGTGCGGGAGTTTTCAGAACGCTTGTGGCCTGCCAACGACCCGGATGTGGTCATCATCGATTTCAAAGATGCGCGCGTGGCGGACTACTCGAGCCTGGAAGCGCTGAACGCAATCACAGAACGCTATAGAAGTGCAGGCAAGGTTCTACGCTTGCGTCACCTGAGCACCGAGTGTCAGAAAATGATCACCGCAGCGGGCAGCCTCGTTGAAGTCGAAGTTGCCGAAGATGATCCACATTACAGTGTCGCGCGCTTCTAGCGAGAATCGTGAACGCCCGAATAGTGCGACGCAATCCGTCGGGTAAAGAAGAAAAAAGGTGTCAGAACTATTTTCCTAGACCTATTTTCCTACCCAGCGCCTCAATCTCCATCAGATTGTCGATGTAGTAAATGGTGGAACCCGATGGCGTCTCCTGCCAGCAGCGTCGTGTGAACAACGAGTTTCGTCGCTGACAAACCTAGTCTGTTAGTTCATCCACCGCTTTTTGAAACATTTCGGCATCCCTTGGGTACCACTGATAACTTACATGCCATTGCAGGCCGAGTGGAAATACACAGCGACCGATCTTGGGCTTTTCTAGGCCCGATATGGTTTCGCAACTCTGCCTGTCGACCGGCTGCAGCGGATAAATGAAAGCAACTTCGTACGTATAGTCTCCGCGATCCTCAGAACCCAGTACCACGCTGATTCGATCTTCGTGAACTACGACGGCATCTGCCTGTACTGAAATCAACGCTTTTAGAACGTTCTCTTCATTATCAAGAGCTTCGCCAGCATTTTCGCCTGAGAATCTGGTTCGAATACCGGTGGGAGTGAGCGTAAGTCCCGAGACGGCTGGCGCGGCATCTACGAAATCCACGATCGCACGAAGCTCCGACTGCTTTTTCGAGAATTGTCGGCGAACAGCCCACTCTAATGGCCACTCACCGAAAGTCACTATCTCTATCACACGGCCTTGCATGCGAATTGGCACCTGAGTAATCGCGACGAAAGCGATGGCTATAGCGATCAACAGAGTGAGGACGAATCCACGCAAGTTACCTTTGAACATTCTTGATTCCGGTATCCTCAACACAACACCCGTAGAGCTTGAAGAAAAAAAGACTGCCGCGTGAACGTATTCCTAGGTACTACCACGATCTTTCCATCAATCTAGTATTCGGGATCCGCAGATATTGGAAAACCCTGAATTCCTGCCGGACTAAGCTGAAAGGTGATTGGCTTCATATTGTTGATCGAAACTCGCATGATGATCGGGGCCCGAATATCCTGCGAAAGCTGCTGATAGAAGGGCAGTACGTCCGAGTCAAAAAACTCCTGAGAGACGTTCGGATACCGTATGACCAGTGCTATTGCGCCCCGCTGATGACCACCGACATCGTCGCCTGAAAAAACCCAACTTTTCTTCCACGGCCGACCCTCAGCGGCAAGCGCGCCCTTCGACTGCGGACTGAAGTGATAGTTGGTAAATTCCAGCAGTGAGGACCCAAAAGGAGCCTGTCCTTCAAATACATACATACCAAGAGGGCCTCCGCCGTAATCGCTATCCAGTTTACCGGACAGTAATGCATTGTCGCTGTTTACTGTTTCGTAGTATTTGGAAATCAATCTTAACGCTACTGCAATCGCTTCTTCAGCGTCACTTGCATAGCGGATGCGTTTAGATGACTGCTCCGACCTTCCCTCCGAGTCGCCCACCCAAGGACCGCACGGTGACGGGCCAAGGCACTCTTGAATTCCGCTATCGAAACCCGTCGAAATATCTGACTCGCTGCCTGTCGACCCAGCAACCGCCGCCGGCGCCTCAATATTTGTTGCGTCATTTCCACCTCCATTCGCTGGCAAGTGCTTGCTATCCCAATATTGAGATCGGTTGCTCCAACCATTGTTTTCCTTGTCGTCGTCCCGGCCCGGCTGCGCGACTGTTTCGAACGATCCCTGGTAGCTGAAGGATCCCGTCCGCCCAGTTCTGGTTCCAGTCGACATGGGTCTGGGTGAGTAACCCGTAGGATCCGTCCCACTCAGCGGATTATTCCCGATATACGAATATCCATTGATCGCCTGACTATTCCCTGGGTCCTGAATAAACGGATCCACGCTCAAAAACCGCCCCAGGTTGTAATCGTACCCCCGCCCGTTCATGTGGATCAGCTGCCAGTCATCGAGGTGCTCATGATCGGTGAAGCCGCGATCCGTGATGTTGCTGCCGATGGTTGCGGGTGTCTTGTTCGTCCAGTTGCCGTTCCTCGGCTTGCCGTAGGCATCGTAGCCGCGGTGTTCAATGACCGCCGCATACACATCCCCGATCATCGACACGCCGCCCAGCCGATCCCGAAACAGGTAATCCACACTCGGACTCGGATCGTTCAGTGATCCGGTCTTCGTGACGATGGCCACATCGCCCAGGTAGTGCCGGTAGTCCACGGTACTGCCCAGCGTCTCAATCTCCATCAGCTTGTCGATGTAGTAGATGATGGAACCCGATGGCGTCTCCTGCCGGTAGCGCATCAGGTTGGCACCGTAGCTGAAGCTGCTGCTGTTGCCACCGCCCGTGATCGTCAAGGGCTTGTTGAATGCGTTGTAGGTGATCGTCTCACCGTGGCCCTGGGTGACGTTGCCGTTCTGATCGTGATCGAACGAGACACTGCCGCCACCGTCGAGGTTGACCTGGGTCAGGACGTGGGGTCGATTGGAATCGTAGCTGTTTTGTTTACAGTCTCCGAGCTGATATCTTTGACTACATCGAGAGGTTCTACAATCTGAAAAAACGGCACTCGACACTGGGTGGGCTCAGCCCGGTCGAGTACGAAAAGCGAACTACATTAGCTTAGGTCGGTGAACGCAGAACTTGGGGCACGTCACCTACAATCAGCTCGTTGTGTTGGATGACTCCTCGTCCAACATAGCCTGAACTTCTGATCGGAATAGGGCCCGCGCGTCCGATTCGCCATCAAAAAACTTTTCCCAAAAGCCCTTTTCGCGCCATGCTCTTGGGACGAGATCAAACGCACCGCCTGGTGCATAGTCGACACACCAGATTGACGGTATCAAGTTGCTTACAATATTAAATTGCTCGGCCCTATGAAAAGCCGGCGTGAATTCATCGTCGCCAACTAACTGAAAGCTAACTTGACCATTTCCGTCTACATGAACTGACAGCACCAAATATTCTTTATCTATCGTCAGCCAAACGCTTGACTCAAGTATGTCGCCAGATTCTTCCGCAATCAATCGGATGCACCTAACCTTCATCTGCCTACCGCCGCCTTAAATACCACCTTGTAGTCAAGATCATACAGAACTTCGCCTGTCTTTTGGTTTTTGTAGAAGTGCACCTGAAAACTCCCAGACGGACTTTGAAAGCTATCAGTTGAATACTTGCTAAATCCTTTTGGGATAGATGGATTGCCAAGTCGTGACTCGGGAATGATTTGCCTTGCGTTTCGGAGTGCGTCTGCGGTCAATGTGCCACTCGACGTAAACGGCGACTCCGCGGATTCAAGTCTGAGTTGTTTCGCTAGGCGAGATGCGTTTGCAATGTTCTCAGCGCCACTTGGTACTGCGTCCGATTGCCTGAATCTGACCAAAGACGATGAGCTTGTTGTGCGCTGGAGACCAGAAAAAGAAGTCGCACCGCCGCTAATCGTCAAGTCGCCAAGGGACTTCGTTATCGCCGTAATCTGGGCAACGGTCTCCATATCAATGTAGCCAAAATCGCACCCGCCTGTCTTGCCAGAACAAAGGCTATGAAGTTCGGCGAACCTGTCTTGGATGTTATTGATTTCTCGTATACGGCTTGAAAGACTCATGACTTCGCTATCGTTGCCCGCCAATCCCGCCTTGTTCATTTGTTCCGACATCATTCCCTTTGCAAGGTCGAGCTGACCGTTAATCTGGTCGATTTGCGACGGTTCGGTACCTTTTTGCGTTGCGGGCCCATTTGCATCGAATTGTCGAGATCCACCTCCGTTATATTTTCTTGTGATAGTGAACTTGCCATCACCATCATTCTTGATATGGCCTATTGTTTCCCCATCTGCGTTTTTTATGAGGTCCCCTTCGCCAACTTTTATGTCTGCAAGGCAGTCATTGACTTGAGACTCACCGCTACATTCATATCCAGTAGGATCAGTTCCGCTTAGCGGGTTATTGCCAATGTAAGAGTATGGGTTTATTGCTTGGCTATTCCCTGGCGATTTAATTATCGGATCCACACTCAGGAACCGTCCCAGGTTGTAGTCATACCCCCGACCATTCATGTGGATCAGCTGCCAGTCATCGAGGTGCTCATGATCGGTGAAGCCGCGATCCGTGATGTTGCTGCCGATGGTTGCGGGTGTCTTGTTCGTCCAGTTGCCGTTCCTCGGCTTGCCGTAGGCATCGTAGCCGCGGTGTTCAATGACCGCCGCATAC
>TARA_R110002096_G_scaffold138853_5_pt1 | contig 32184 bp, 30 predicted proteins | sample TARA_R110002096 | Tara Oceans TARA_R110002096 (sample SAMEA4397295) | marine metagenome | biome: Polar Biome; feature: [DCM] deep chlorophyll maximum layer (ENVO:01000326); material: water (ENVO:00002006), including particulate matter (ENVO:01000060) such as... | depth 35 m
GTCAATGCTTGTCCGGACAGCATAGAGTTGGAAGTTGTAATCGGCCGAAGAGGCAGGGAAACTGAAATCATTGGCATCAGCGGCGGCGACGTGGTGTCCGAAAATAGAAGAACTTAAAAACGGCGTTTCAAAATATGCAGGATTTGACTTTTCAAATTTTCTAGGGAAGATTACCTCGACCTCTGCTGTCGAAGCAAGATTAGAATTAGTGCCTGAGACATAGGTTATGGCAGTAGTCTCGCTGTTTCCAGAAGAAGTGTTCTGGTAGACTATACCTGCAAACCTACTAGTGTCATTAAAATCCGCGTAATTCTTTCTAGTCGTTGTATTGTAGTATGTGTCTTCTAAGTTAAATACTACATTGTTACCATAAGCGTTAAACTTAACTATATCATCGCCTATACCGTAACAACGAATAAGATTCCGGAAGGCCTTCTCTGTTCCTTTCGACTTGTATATGTAGGTAAGGTTGTTATATATATTCTGATAGATTAGATTCTTAACTTCGTGAATATCCATAGAATATTTTCGATCTGATCTTCTATTGCCAAAATACTCTAATAATGTAGCATCAACAAATATTTCCGGTGCAGCTAGGCCGCGAGAAGTGAGAAGCTTGGAAGCAAAAGGAAGAGGCTTTGTGCTGGCACTGTCGTAAGATGTATCTGACAGATACGACAACCTTTCGGTCTGTAGCTGCAAAGTATCGAAATACGAACCAACTATCTGTGTAAGCTTCTTCAGTTCCCCAGAGCCGTTTTCCTCATCATCAGATACCGCCCAGGCTGGGATGGAGTCTTTAATACTTGATTGTGTTGAGTAGTCATGTATACTGCCCGTCAAAATCAGTTCGTCTCGGAGGGATTTTACATCTGGGTGGAAGTCATAGATGATCGGATCTTTATATTCTAGCGTGCCTGAAACTACACTAGTTGAGGAATCAATTGCCGAGCCAGTGTTTCTCGCTGAAGACCCTGGGTAGTTGGTCCAGGTGCCGTTCGAGATGCGGCCAGAATAGTCGAGCACGGTGGCGTCAGTTGAAGAGGTGCCCGTTATACCCTCGTTAAACTTATAGTAGACGCCAAGTTCCGCATTGGCGATCTCGTTGTTAGTGCCACCTCTTACTTGTGTCCAGTAGTTCTCTAGAATTTGCTTATCTGTTCTTCTCGTTTTCCAAAAACGGAATTCGTCAACGGAGCCAGATAGTGTGCCGGCATTAGCAGCAGCAGAAGAGCCTGACGGAGAAGCTATAAGAGAGCCGATTCTGGCCTGTAGAGAGCCAGTCACGGCTTGGATGTCTAGAGAGTAGGATGCGGTGCTCTTCTTGTGGCCATCCAGATAAGTTCGAACATAGGTCGTACCAGAATCATTCTTAAGTGACAGGGCGTAATGATGCCAACTAGCATCAGCGAAACTAGCAGTTGTCTGACTGGTTACTGCCGAAGCATACTGTGAGCCATTCGTCCCCGACATAAAGGACACCCTAAGAGGTTCGACGCCATCTGCGGCGCCGGTGGCAAGGACCGTCAAACGGCCATATCCAGCACTAGAGGATGCCTCGCCATTCCAGAGATCAAAAATAACCTCTTTTGCTGTCTTGGACGTTATAAACTGACTCTTATTCAACCAGAACTCAACCGTAACACCCTTTGTAAGATCGAATTCTAGATTAGATCCTCGGGATCCAACACGCCCGAGGGCCAAAGTGCCATCAGAAGAATAGATGTCAGTGTCATAATAATTGGAGCCCGTGAACTGTTGATGGATTTTTCCGGTGGGCATACCACCAGAAGCCGTGTGGGGACCTCCTTTAAGGCTAATAAATTCAGGGGACGCAGAAATGCCATACCCGTCTGATGTAATGGCGACCCCCGAATCCTTCCAGCCAGCAGATGTAAGGATTGCGTAACCAGTTGTCCTTGGATATCTTGAGTCGAAAATATATTTATCGATATAAGTCGACTCATTATGAAACCGAGTGATCTCCTCCTCGGAACCGTCATAGGGAAACTCGCGCTGGATACGGGAAAGAGTATCTTCGTAATATTGCTCGGCGGATCCATATCTGGCAAAATTAGCGGGGTCGCTGAAGTCGACTTGTGGAACGAAATTATTAATTCGTTCCATCTGTTCGCGGATGTTGTCGGCCGATTCTAATTCGGGGGCGTTCTCGACTACTTCTTCTTCAAGATTGGTAGAAACAAGTATTGCGCTGGGCTTGTTTGAATCAAATAGCTTTTTGATACTCATGTCTAACTCTGCCTCTTAGTCTGGACCTTAAACTTGAATGAATCTGGCTGTTCGACCCAGTCCCCGACGTCTTCGTTATAAAATGCTAAGTTGATTCCGTACATGTATCCCGACTCTAACATTCCCATATCCAAGTCGAAATACGAGCCGGATGCGTCATAAGACAGGACCGTATGTTTATCGCTGCCTGTTCCATACGGAATAACTTTAAGATCGTCGACAACCCTATAAATTTCATATGACCCACTCTCTACCACATTTACTTCAGGTGCGGCAACTGCCTTAGTGTAAATAGTTGGATTCCAGTCTTTTTCCCTCGTATATAGTCTAAGTCTCGCTGTCTCATTATCGCGATAAGTCTGCTTTAAATTCGTGATTGCAGTAATATATTCATCTGTTGGGGCGACAAATGAATTTACAACTTTTTTAGGCCTTATAGAGCCGGTCTGATATTGTATACTCAGTGAGCCGCTGTGCCACACATCGTAGAGTGTCTCAAGGGGCGTTGCTGCGGCTGTCAGGGCCACCGAGGCCGAATATATACCCGTCGATACATAACCGCCTGTAACCAGCGTAGGAGACGCAGAGAGTACGTGTGTGCCATCAGCCACCAAAGTGATCGCAGAGCCAGAAGGGGCGGTATCGTCAGAGGAGCCCGAAAAGAAACTTACATATATCGGATCTGTCCCAATGGAAGGTATATTTCTGAGGCGTCCTCGGAAATAGTTGTAGAGATATATCGTGTTTAAGTTTTCTTGTGCGGTGGCTAGCGAACTAGAATAGAAGAAGTTTCCTCTGTCGTCTTGTACGGCTGAGTCCCATCGTGCTTCTAAGGTCGGGCGCTTGAAAAAGAACTCTGATTTCCTAGCGAAGAACTTCTTTGTGTAATAAGATCTGGATGCTTGCTCCAACGAAGATGTTAAAAACACGCCAAAGCCATAATTGCCAATCGTCGTGGCCATCCAGTCCTCAACAATGTTGGTCACATCAATTTCTAAATCTTCGGTGCCATCGTCAAAGAACTGAGTCTTAACGTATTGCGAGGTCGAACCTGTAATATAGTCGCCGCCTGCTGACGTCCAGCCAGTCGTCGAGCTAGCGCTAATCCAATTTGACTTGCCTATATCTCTATATGACTCCATATCCAGGCCAGTACCCTCATCCCAAGAAGCCGATATCGGCTGTGTTACCATTGTATAAGATTTTGGCAGAGTCTGGCCGTGAGGAGCGTTTGCCATTTTCAAGTAGAAGGAAACACTTCCACTGGCCGGCAAAACGTTGTTTGTGCGATCAGTTGAAAGTTCTGTTGTATCAAACTGAATCAAGACCCTGGACAATTCCGAGGAGGACGAGTTCGCTTGGCCGTATATTGAGAAGACCTCCAGTATATCTGCGGCTCCCATATTGGAACCAGTGCCTCTGGTGGTTAGATTCTCACGAAAAGCATTCGTGATGGTATTATCTTTTGTGGCAAAGTATCTTTTAATGGCCATTATACAACAGTTCCTCTGATGTCAATATCTGGGTATTTTATCTCAAGTATCACATTGTCCGGAACCGACAGATATCTGCCGTCCAGAGACATAAACTTGTCAATATTAAAGGTTGATTGTGAGTAGTTGCCGCCTGTTTTATTCACCAGTTTCACACTAACTGTATCCACCACGCCTCGAACCCTGTTTAGTTCCGTAAAGACATCTGTGATGTAAAACCTTTCCCCTATGTACATCGACCGATTGAACTTGGCCCTCAAAGCCTCGATAGTAGAATCCAAGACTTCATACCGGTTCACTTCCTCGCTTGAGACCACTTCAAACTCTATACCTATATTAACTATTTTCGCGTCTAGAATGTCAACGGTGTCGTTAATCATGCGGTAGCGGTTGAGCCATATCTTCAAGTTTTCTTTAAGGGCGCTATTTGATTGTATAAGTTTGCCCTGTGTATCCTCAGAAATTATATACATATTTAGATTTCTTTTAAGCGAATCTTGGTCTCTTACCACTCGGCATCTCTTAACGGCACCGAAATGTGAGGGCATTGCATAGGTTATGGCCTCGTAGTCAGTAGAGGTGACTGCCCGGTTTTGCGTGGGGAAAAGATTCATCGCCTGCATGCGGATGTCTTCAGTCGATGGAAGTGCCACAGAGCCCACTATGGGCTCTTCGTTGTAGCACTCCAAGCTGTTTATGGCAGTTACGGCTTCGGCCGAGGTTGCTATAGTGGGGTCATTGAATTCAAAAATTGGGCTGCTCACAGTATTCACATCCCCAACTGCTGCATTGGATGAATTTGTTGTGTTAGACCGGTAGGTAATGGTCAAGGTAGTGTTCTCTGGGCCGATACCTAACTTATCTGTGCCGACTAAGTCGGACGGATCGAAAACGGTATCACTCACATAGCTCTTTGCATGCCTTTGTAGGACCACGTTTGACGGCTCCGCTAATGTAGGAGTCGCAATCTCCGAGTCAGAACCGTATCCGAACTGTAGTGATGTAGAGTTTCTATCTTTCTCTGTTGTAAATCTTCGAGTCGCGATGAATGGCCTAACCAGCGAAGGAGCGTTGTCTCGTGTGTTGGCGTCGTTATTCGGTATTGCTTTATAAACGACGTCGTGGGTCAGATATTCTACTTCAAAATATTCATTACCTTCTGAATCAAAAACACTCACTATCTCAACTATGTTGCTCCCGTTGATAGAAACTTTTTTGAAGCGCTCGAATGCACCAACAGTTACGGTCTCCACTCCAAACTGGCCCGAGATTATTTGACCTTCGGCTTTAACAACATAACTAGTTGGCACTCCACTTGTAGAAACTTGGGCGGCGACCATCTGATTGTTTGGATTATCGAACCTTACATCCTCGGTTAGGATAAAGCTGCCTCCTGTGCTACCGAGAACTGTGTTTCTTTTTAAGATTGGAAGATACCGCGTATCGGGGCCTAGGCCTGTGGTGTTCGCCGGAACAATAACATACAAAGTAACCATCCCCGTCGTAGATGGGGCGCCTTTATATTTGTAGCCCATTTGTTTGGCTAGTCTTAAGACATTATCGTACTCAACGGCCGTATCCATAAACGACTCATTGACTTGGTAATCCAGGTAGAAAGACATGACATCGCCCACATAGGCAACCGTATCGATCATCAGAGAGCCAAAAGAGGCCTCGCTAAAATCCCTGAAGGTATCGGGGTAGTATCGCTTTGCATAATTGACAAGCTCGTTTCTTATCGAATCAAAGTCGCGATTGGTATATCTTATGGGAATATTTCTCTTAGCCATTGGGGGCGTTCTCCATCAATAAATAGTAATATATTATATTTCTACTGGTATTGTTAAATCGGATGCCACATTTGCTCCCGGCACTCTATACCTAATATATATGTTTAGTCTTGTCTGGTCCTTTTCGTTGGCATTTAGGCCCACAATTGGCGGACTTGATACAGATAATTCGTCTATCACGACATAAGGAAGATATGTCGCCACTTGTCTTCGAATTAAGCCATCAATGGTGGCCTGAGTGCCTGGAGTGTTCTGGTCGAACAGGTATCTACGGATCCCAACTCCAAACTCCGGTACCATCACCCGCTCACCAGGAGAGGTAAGAATGATCATCTTTAGATTTTGAGTAACCACCTTCTCCAAATTCTTGTGCAAGCCATATGCGCCATCGATCGAATCAATGTATAGTGGCAGTGCAACAGCTAATCCTTGGGCCATTGTTAGTCTCCTTGTTATTCATCAGGGCATTCATTGCCGTCTTTGTCAAACGGTCTATTAGTAACTCTTCTACCTCTCTGCCACCATCTTAATCCATCTTCAAAATTAACCTTGGCGCGGATGGACTCTCTAAGTGTGTCATTATAACTATCGGGGTTATATTTGTTCTCCGACTCAAAGTCTATTGAAGCCGCAGTATCGTACAGCGTAGTAAAAATATCCCTGGCGTCGTGTCTGGAGTTCTCGTATAGCTTATCATCACTTCTGTTCCATCTCCGGAATGTTGCTGATGCAGATTTGCGGCCGCCGGCGACGGGCCACATGTCTCCGCCAGATGATGGCCACCCTGAGTTGCCCAATGAAGCAAAGAATCCTTCTGAAATGTATATCGCCATTAATGACGTATATCTAGTAAGTGGGAACATATACCTAAACCAAGTGCGATACTCTACTGTTTTAATTAGTTCTTGAATAAGGCAATATACATCATAACTATCCGGATCGAACAAAGTGAACTCCTGATCCGGTATTGGAAGTTCGGCAGAAGCGATAGGAATAATATATTTTTCACCCTCTGGACTCATCAGTTTGTAAGATTTTTGACTAAGTGCTGTGTTTTCTGATATAGTATCAAACGCGCTTTGGAAGGAGCCCTTGGAAGCATCTTCTACTTTATAGCTCAAGCGAAGCCCAAAGCTCCAGCCTGTCTTCTCGGTGTCTTCTTCGGGGGCCCACCAATCAGAAATCTTGCCCGTTAAGCCCTCGGAAGCCTTGGCCTTTATATATTCATCCCAGTCCTTTAAATTTATAATATCATATAAGTTATCGGGTCGGCCGGAGATCTCCGGTGCGGGAAAGGTCTTGTCCTCTACCTTGATATACTTTTCTAAAACAAATGGCCAATTCTTGGAAGACGCTTCATAAGATCTACGCAAAGCATCAGCCAAAACACTGCCTGCTTCATCGCCGAGTGCGTCAGCTAAACTAATTGTCTGCTCAGCCCATGATGGCATGCCAATTGTTATATTGTAATCTGTTCCCTCTTTCGGGTCCGACTGAACATCGAACGGACCTGATCCGAAAACTCCCCCATGCACCCAGGCATCGCTAATCAAAAATAGATGATCTACATTTTCAACTACCGAGGGAATGTTCTTTCGATAGATCTCTTTCATACTTTCAAACTCTTCGCGAATGTATCTTTCTAAAAATACAGTTGCTTCATTTTCAGTCCTACTCATGACCTCCCTGAACGCGCTGTCTTTGGCCACCATGGCCCTTCTCTTGTCGAAGGAAGCCGAGCCGTAACCAAGTCCGATTGGACTATCCTTGGCCGATTTGGACATTGCGCGCTTCATGTAGTTTTGACCACTTATTGCGGCGGCCGACAAGGCCTCCTCCTGCCCACCCAGCGTATCATAAAAATGTTGTATTTCTTGCTCAATTACAAGCCGAGCATCCTTTTCTTTCTCTGTTAGTTCAGTTAGAGGATCCAGTAATTCAGAATTTATCTTTCTCCTTACTGTGTTATAGCACTGTTCTAAGAACCTGTGATAGTATGTGTTGCTGCTTTTTCCATTTCTTAGGCGACCATCAGCACGAAGTCCGCTTTTCATCTTCTCTGCGATATAAGCCGGCAACAAATCATTATAATTTTCGTTTGTCATTGCAAACATAATAAACGCCGGTGTTGCCTTAATAAACACATCGTTAATGTATATCCTGATTATCGCCCTGATGGCGCCGTCGATGTTTGAGGATGGGCCCACTTCAAGTATTTTATCATAAGGCGATTCTTGCGCGCATAGTGGGTCGTTGCCTAGTCTAGGATCTTGCACCAATTGCCCACATAAAGTTGCAGAGCTATCTGCAATATCCTCTAAATTGAATGCAGGTGCGCGTGCTGGTTCACAACCATCTATCTCTGGCACAAGAGCCCTGGCCACGTCGAACCAGCCACCGTATTCCTGCTCATGTACATAAAATGGTTTAGGAACAAGTTCCGGATCGGTGCCAATCTGGATTAGTTGCTGGGCGAACCAGCCGCCATACTCCTCGGGATCAAGGTACTCAATGGTAGGCTCTCTGTACGGATCATAACCAAACAAAAAGCCCGGTGATAAAGTCTCAAGAGATAACTCTTCCGCTCTTTTAGCCTCTTTCTTATTCTGTTCGTCTGGCGAGGGCGGGTCCAAGAAGCCTGGCTCGGCATCAGCGGTCTCATCACCATCCAGTGGCTTGTCCGCTCGGCCGGTGGATATACTCTGCGACACGCGCTTTAAGAAACCACCAGAAACTGAGTCATAGGCCATCGAGCCAGCAGAGGTGAAATACTCCCTAAAGGCTTCTTCGTTTTCAGAAATCTCTACAACTGTGGCTGAATTATCTGAGGCCGAGGCGAGGGCCTTGACAAAATATCTATACATAGCCTCTATCTGATATGAGTCTCCCACATTGCCATCATATACTCCCAGTTCATTTAAATATTCTTCAACATCTGCCTCAATGTCGCCCTTGGTGATAAGTTCGAATTTAGTGTATGTATATGGCCCCTCGTCTAAAACACTAGCTGGCAATTCAATACCATTCTTTCTAGCTGCCTTGCGGGCGGAGGCACCTCCTCCATTCGGACTATCATATGTAACATCTAGTCTAACACTATACTCATTGTCCTTTTTTAAATTACCATCGGATTCAAAAAGATTATAATCATAATTTAAATCAAAGCTGTAAAGGGAACCTTCTTCGTCTGGGTCATCACCGTAGTCTGCAAATTGCAGCCTGATATCGGCAGAAGAAGTGTCCGGGTAATCGCCCAGCTTAAAGTCATCAGGACCGTAGCGCTCAATAAACGTCTTGCCATCAGTCCCAGAATCGGCCTCCCACTTTTCTGGGGACTTACTGCCTATTAACTGGCCGCCGACGCTTATGTTTTTGCCTGATAGTGCATTAAACGCGCGTTCCTCGCCGGAATACTCTGCAAAATCGCCTATCTCGCTTCTATCTGTGTTAAACAGTGGCTCTCTTGCTGCTCGTGTTATGTCGCCTTTCGCTAAAGCATACTTTTGTGGCCACTTGACAGCTAGCGGACCTCCTTCATCAAACTTAAACTCTTCGAAATATGCTTCTAGGTAACTTAACCTTAGTTCAATACGACGTTGATTTTCCTCATATACCTGCCACCACTCGTCTTGAAGTTCGGATGCAGTCTTTCCTACAGAGCCCTCCGGCACTGTTATAGTCTTGATGACCGGATCAAGTTCTCGGAGAGTCTTTGCCATCCAGGCACCAACTGTTGGGGGCACTCCACCTGCTGACTGTCCACCAATCGAAGCACCAAAATCTTTTATGGTATTTCCATATATGTCAACTTTTGGTCCGGAGCGTTTGGATCCTGGTTCGTTTATCGAGTTATCAGAATAGAACTCGAAAACTCCCAAATCTTGAGATAGTGGAGAGCCAAAAGCTCCCACAAGCCAACTATGAAAATTCCATGCTCGACCATTCGTATCCGCTAAGATATAGTTCAGAACTCCTTTTCTTCCCATCAGGTCTCGCAAGTGTGATGTTTCTATTCTTTGGAATATGGACTGTGAAATTGAGGCGTTGAGATCATCCACTGCCGGATCCACGGCGGGATACAAGCCGGTTGCGGGACAACCAGGGCCTCCTTCTAGTGGCGGGAAATTGGAGAATGGCCCTTCTTGTATGAGATCAGCCAAATCTTTAAGATCTTGTAAGGCTTGCTCTTTCAGTTCATCTATTTGATCGCGACACTGCTGTTGATCAAGCCCTTTTTCCTGAAGCAGATCACAACGAAGATCATTTATTATATCGGCCAAATCGTCGGGGCAGGGAAGCACAGGCCTTGAAAGGGCATCCGGGGCTAATGCGTCAGCCAATTCTTCCAAATCTGGTATAAAAGTTCCAAGGGCTGGAAAGAATGTGTTAAATGCATTTGGATTTGAGAAGGTCTCCCTAATACATTCGGAGCTTGAAGTAGCCGCAATCTCGGTTGCTAAGGTCATTGTCTCTTGGTTAGCTGTGCCGGTAAGAAGCTGAATCACTTGCCCTTGTGTTAGCATTAGTGAGACATCGTCTATAAAATCGCTCATCTCCTGATTTGTCAAGCTCTCTAGGCAAGACGGGCCTGGACTTTGAGAGGCCATGAGCAGGTCGCTGAGAGCGTCATAGAGTTGGTCATCGGTGGCGTTGGGACACAGATTGTCTCTTAGTAGGTCTCGGAAGTGATCGTTCCCAGACACCAGATCCAGCAAGTTAGCACCTAAAGTTGCTATAGCGTCACAGTTGATGGTAAAGAGCTTATCCAGCACCTTCTTCAGCAATTCCATTGACAAAGCCAAGGCCGCTTCTTTTATGGCCTCGTAGCCGGCTATTCCGGATATCCGATATAGATTAAGCACCCCTACTTGATACTGGCCCTTATCGAGTCTGGGCAATGATAGGTTCCCATCCCACTTGCATATGTCCGCCTCCAAGGTGTTCATAAAGGAGTCTAGTCGGGGCTCGAAAGTTAAGCTCGCAACTTGTACTTTGCACGGCGTGTAGCTTAACTGCTTAATGAGGTCAGCCGCGATGGGGGCGCCGGGGAGTTTATTTAGCTCTGCTATCAGAGTGTCAACTTCCAGGGTATCGAGGAGTGCCTTGCGATAAGAATCAAATAGAGTCTTTTGTATTGCACCCAGGGCACTTCCATATGTGCCGTCCGAGCCTGGCGATGGTGCACCGAACTCAAGTTCAGAGCCAGGGATCTCAACACCAGCTATCCGAAGCACGTCCGGACTAGACTGTGTATTTCTTTTAGGGTCGCTAATGTTTTGTTCTTGCTCCATCAGCCACGGATGATTGGGGTCTTCGCTAAACATCTGATCTAAGCCACTATTTAGCATCCAGTCCTCTGATGAAGAATAAGCACCAGATGGAAGATCAAAATATCTTTCAAGCTCTCGCTGAACGTCTTTTCTACTCTTATCTTCGTAGAAGTTGCCCATACTGCGGCCGGGGCCCTCATACGAGCCGGCAACGTATCCCACATCCCAAGGAGGGAGAATGTCTCCCAGTTCATCAGTAACCTTGTTAAATATCTCCTCTTGCTGCTCCGGAGGTAACCCTATGAACATCCGCTCAAATTGTGCATCACTCATCGCATTGAATGCTGCCTCTGCCATAGCGCGGGAAGCAGACTCTTGGCCTAGGCCCTTAGCAACACAATCTGCTGCCGTCATAGTCATGTCTAGAAAGCCACAGATCCCTATCTTGGTGAATATACTTTGCCATAACCTCTCAACAGTTATCTTGTCACCGGTAAGGCGCCAGTATTGGTGTGTTTTCTTAAAATCTCGCTTCCTTATATTTGGATCACGAGACGCCATTGCTTGTTGGCGCACTTTCTTATTATTGGATATAGCGGTGCTAACTTCTTCGATTATAACATCTAAATACGGATCCTCAATCTGGATAAACTCGTTTTGTATCTGCTTTATCCTTTCCAGTTGTATCTTATATTGCTCAATATACTCTTCTGTTCCGGAGCCAGTCGGACTGAGCTTATTCAGCTCCTCCTTAAGTTCTTCCTCATTTTTACAAGTATTGTTCTGAAAACTTGCTACGATGGCGTCGGGGATGCTCAGCCCTATATCCAAAGCAGTATCTAGAATGTCCGTGGCGAAATCCATGCCGGCGCCTGATTGCATCGCTGCGTCTGCCAGGCACTGCATGGAGTTCGGATCATTCATTAAGGTATTTGGATTAGTACCGTAAAATACCTCCATCGGAGGATATGTATAGTCTATAACAAACTCTAGCCACGGTTTCTGATCCCTGGCCATAAGATCATCATTTATCTCGGGGAGTGCCCCTATATAATATAGCGTTCTTGAACTAGTAGTCCCTTCTGACACAAACTTTATAAAAGCATTGCGTGCGGATGGAATGTCGCTGTTTTCTGAAAATATAACGTCTGGACAGGCCGGCTTATTCGCTATCACTCGCTTGAGAATTAGTTGGCTTTCTCCCACTTCCTCAAACTTGAAGGTTACATTTTCAGCATCCATGTTTGAAAAGAAACCACTGTATGTGGCCGGGTCTTTCAAAGTGAAGCCGGCGCCTTCTTCTAGCATGTCATTTATAGCTTTTGCAAAAGTTATAACATCGCTAGCCTCGTTGTCTAGTTTTAAATATACTTTATTCCCATTTTCGGCGGGGGCTCCGTATGGATCGGCAGAGGCCGTGGTCCTTTCTACTAGTTGGCCTCCATCCAAAGTGTTCCATCTATTATATTTGTTATTGTAAGATTGCAGGGCCCTTTTTAGTCTTCTCGTCATCGGCCAGAATTCAGAACCCGGAATCGTTACTTCCATATCTGCCTCAAAAGCAGCCATTGGTTCCGTTACTATACGATTAGGCACCCTGTCTAAATACTCCACTGGTATTGAGATCAGTATTCTAGTTCTTGCGTTCCTTTGCAAGGGTATACTGAATTCATATTCAGTGTACGGCATGATTTCTTCTACGACGTCGCGTTGTTCCTCAACTATCGTGTAGCCCTTCACTTCTCTTGGAGGCTCCTGTTGTGATGTAGCAACGGCTGCGACGATTTCCCCGCCGAGGCCGGCGCTGTTGTTGTCTCGCTGATAGTAATAGACAATGGCCTCTTCAGACTTGTTAAAGTAGTCTAATATTAAACGAATGCCGCGGCGCTTATATTCTTCCTGAAAACTTAAAGATTCTAGTGTGTCAACTGTAGGGCCGGGACTGTGGAAGTTTGGTGCTGGAGTATTGACTGTGATCACAACACTCTGCATACACCTCTTGCCATCAAAGAAAACATCCCCATTATCTAACAAAGAGTAGTCAGGAACATATGCAAATTCGTTTTCGCGACAAACCGGACAAGGCTCAGGGGCCTCTCCGGGGATGAGAGGATCACACTCCAAGAACTTAAACTGATCGATGCTCTGATTGGAAAGGCCCGTTGGAGGGTCTGCAACGGGTCCTACGGCCGGGATCTCGTTTTCCGAAGGGAATGTTGCGGCTGCTTGTTCAAGCGCCGTAGAAGGCGCTTGTGCAGCGTCCTGGGATACTTGTGTTTCTTGTTCTGAACTTTGACCTTCTTCACTAAACGGATCTATTGAACGACGGCCGGAATCCTTTTCCTTATTATATCCACTCATCTAATTCGTCCTATTGTGAAGACTGTTAATGTACCTTGCCCCACTGATATTTAAATAGTCTATTTTGAAAGTATTCATTGACTTGCGTTGAGTGTTGAGGTCGAAAGAATACCTCTGTATATCACTCATTATTTTTATACAACTTGACATGCCGGCTGTAAGCTGTGCGGTTACGGGACCGCCAGCATTGGCACCGACTCTGGGCTCCATGGCTACCCTTGTTAGGCTTTGCAAGTTCATAAGCAAAGAAGACATCATGTTATTTAAGTTTTCTGTCTGCTTCATCATCTGCTCTAGAGCATCTGCAAGGTTGTCACCTTTCGGGATAGGTTGCAAGATAGGAAGGCGCTGCCCTTCTGTCGGCAACTTAAGGCCTGTGTCTTCATCCCGGTTTCCGGCTATAAGATCAATCCCATACACTGTTCTAATCTTTCCACCCATTGAATTTCGACCAGGGGGGTTCTTTCCGGTGACCAATTTAATGCCTTTACGGGCCATAATCCTTACCGAGTCCGCTTTCATTCCAATAGCCGATTCCGCGATCGATTGCCCGACACCACCCTCGCATATGTCAAAGTACTCGTCTATGTTAGCGCGTTGGGAGATATATATCCGGGCTGCATCGCCGGGCTTATCCACATTCATACTGCCAAAGTTTTTGTCTGCGGCGCTTCCTCTCCACATCCCATCAGTTATCTCACCGCCCTCGGCGGGGGCCCAACCCTGAAGTCCCACCACTATATCAACTGCGCCACATCGTGTGTGGCCTAGACCCCCATATCCCGAGGTGATATTGTGATTTCTGTCTCTGCCTAAAATTATTCGAGCATTATTAAGGCCTTTGATCTCTTTTTCAGATTCCGATAGTGCATATCTTGGCTGTTTCTCGCTAATCTTTGTATTATCAAGGCCGGCGAGTCGGGCACTGCTTAGCTTTCCATCTTGCGGTCTGATTTTCGTGGTCATTACAATCTCCAGAGGCTGCGTCTATAACTTGCCATGCGATGCTTACTTTATATGCGTTCCGGCCTGGTACATATCAGCGGCTAGTTGTTTGCGGGCCATATGCTTATCCTGTCCCACAGCACACCCCTTACATTTTTCCCATTCAGCGGCTACTCGACCTCCCCAGTAGGCGGCCAGGGCTTCGCCAGAGAGCCCATTAACTTCATCATTGAAAACCACGGGACCAAAAAGCTTCTGCATATGCACATACATAAAATCAAATTGTTTATCGGCGTTTGTTATCGCGTTGTAGAGTTCCACCTTATTGTTCAAGTCTATACCATAAAACTCTGCAAAAAGTTGCCCTCCGGCACCTGTTGAACATATATTCATTTGCCAGTACCCAAATGAACAAAAGTAACTTTCTACAGGAGACTCGTTGCAGTTCTTTGCCCTAATAGCTAATTCAGGACTAGTTGACTGGATCGTTCCTCTTGGATCTCCAGCGTTATTTGCACAGTAGTTTGATTCTACTTGTGCATTGGCTGCCAAGGCCACCAAGAAAGCATCGCTGAATTGATTCAATTGACTTGACCTCATCTCGCTAATAAAGCCTGCGGAGTCTTCAGAAACCATGGGGGGCAGTTGTTGCATGGAACCGGCGGCGAAGGCGTCGTGGAGGGCGGTAGGGATATCATCGAGGTCGATTGGCTCAGTGTTAACTACTATACTAGTCACTTCACCGTGTCTATAAGAGGAGTCAAGAAACCTTACCTTGACGACGGAGCCGGCCCCAGGCGTGATAGTAACGCCCAACAAAGAAGGGCGCACCTCAAAAATCGGGTGAAGCTCGATTGAGGCGGCCCTGGAGACTGGATCCGCGGCTTCGGCGGGGTCGAGTATATACTGATGAACCTCTGGTATCCGACAAACACAGTAGCCTACAGGGCCATCCGAAGATGTCGTACCGACCGTAGCTGACTTAATTAGCTCGAATAACGACGATTCCGGCGCGTCGACTTTGAAGGAAAGCAGAACAACGGCAGTGAACTCCGATGCCCCCTCAAGGAGATTAGGAGCCATAAGGTTACTCAACGAATTATGATACACTGACATAGCGTTGTCAGTGATTATATCCGGAGTTGCAAAAGATGAGCGACCAGAAAATGTTAAGGGATTAAGCTGACCCGGTCTAAAGCTCTTCGCCATCAGATGTGTTCTCCTGTAGCATATCAAAGATATCTGCCCGATCACTATCTGATAGTCCGGTGTCGCCGGCCTGCTGCTTGTGTATCAGTCCAGATATCTTAACAAGTTGTTCATTAGATCTCTGGAGTGTTTCGACATATTTGGCTGCGGTGCCACCAACAAACTTATGGTGCTCCTCATTCTTGCTTATATATCGAATGACATCGTCAAGAAGCTCTTTGGTTACTTCTCGATCATCCTGAATGTTCTTTATCGCCTCTTCCAAATAGTGATCTAAATTCTTCATAAATCGCCTTTATCCCACTTCTCTCGAAAGACACGATATCGAACTCTCATTTTGTTGAGATTGTTAACAACCTGTTTAGTGTTGAGTCCAGTGATCTCTCTCATGTACAAATAAATAGCTTTCTTATTAAAAATTTCTATCTTTTCAGCGTCATCAAACAACATACGAATAGCATTTAAGACTTTTTCTTCGTTGACCTTCATCTTGTCGTGTTCCCAAGAATCAATCTCTTCTTTCAAAAAGGCAAAAAACTCTTCGTGCTCTCTCCTTAGTGGATAGGGATTGACTGTCGAGATATACTTAAGTTCTAGATCCTTTGGAAGATCGACGAACTCTATCTCTGTTCTCGTCTTTTTGCTTTGTTTCTTGACCTTGTGAATAAACCAATTCTTGGTAATCACACTAAAGTATGAAAACGCTTTGGAACCCTTATTGGCGTCGTATTTGTCGAGAATAGTTATAAGCCAAATCTTACACTCGTCTCTCAATACATCAATGTTTGGCAGAGTTGTAAACTTATAGGTAAAAACAATCTTGTCGACTAACTCATCAAAGGCTGGGCCGATGTAATCTGTATATAAATGGGTCCTCTCCTGAATGTCTTGTGTCGCCACATAATCTAAAATGGCCTGTTCATGAACATGGGTAAAGTACTTCTTACCCTTGCCTCTTCTACGACGTCTCTTGCGAGCGGTCCTCTGTGTCATCAATCTCGGTCTCCTCTATTGCGTCTTCTGCTTCCTCAAAAGTCTCTACGATCTCAACAAAGTCGTCTAGAGTTTCGATCAAGCCGTTTAAATGTCTTATTAAACCATCTAGAGTAGCATCTCCATAGAACATCTCCATATCATGGACTGTCCTAAGATGATCTGCAAACAACAAGACCTCTTCCATGAGGGCTCGAAGATTGTTCGTCAGAAAATAAAAGTCATTTATTAATTTTGATCCATACCAAACAAAGAATATGTTCAACAATACAGAAAATGCTAAAAGGGGCACCAATATGTATACCATACTACTCATTCAAGTGCCCCTTCGACATTTCCCGCTTCTGCTGTAATATCTCTTCTCTAGTGGATTCTATGAAATCTTTCACGATCGCTCCTGCTTTCTGCTTGCGTAGCGTAGAACGGAATGGTAATGAGGGTATCCTTCTTAAAGTTTCACCCTCACATACCTTGCACGTAGTCAATTTCTCTTGCATCGAGTGTGATGTTTCAAAGAATATGTCACACACGTCACAAGTGTAATTATAGCGTGGCATCCGTATCCACCAAACTTTCTTCAAATTGTTCGTCAAACTTAACAATAGGCGGGTTCATCACCACAAGCCCATTCTCAGATAAGCGGAACTTAAACCCCTTTAGAACCGGTACAATGTCCGATTGTTCCATCAGGGACTTTTGCAAAGCCATCATAAGAGACCCTAGGGCCTGCTCTGATAGTGTCATCTCGTTACTCATTATCTTTCTCCTTTATAAAGCATCTATCTAGTCCGTCACCAATATTCACTCTGGGCGTCCAGCCCAGCCTTTTAAGGCTGAATGGGCTGGCCACCGAACTCTTTACATCACCGGAACGAGGAGGACCAAATACCCACTTCACTGATGGAACCTTTGCAGAAACTTGCTCTTTGAGTTCGCCAACAGTTATTCCCGTACCCGTTCCAACATCGTACACAGTACCATTAAATTTAAACTTATATGACGCGCAAAAGATATTTGCCGAAACGATGTCCTCAACGTGAATGTAATCTCTTATCTGCTCTCCAGTACCATCTACTCGTAATGGCTTGTCCTGTCGAACCATCTCCATCCAGGCAGATATAATAGTCGAATAAGGACCGCCATATGGCTGATCCTCTGAATAAACGTTGAAGTACCTTAAACAAACCGTGTCTAAGTCATAAAGTTCTGAATATAGTTTACACTCCTTCTCGGACATTAGTTTGTGTAATCCATACGGAGAATTTGGCCCAAGGCCATCACCATACGCTGCGGCTGAGGATGAAAAGACTACCCTCTTAACACCCTGCTTTCTTGCCCACTCCAGCACTTTTGATGTCCCAAGCACATTGTGTTTTAATGTATAGGACGGATTTCTTACGGAATATTCAACACTTGGCAGCGCTGCCATATGAAATACCGTTTCTACGCTTTCGTCTGGCAGTTGCTCTATGAGATCATGGCCATCTTTTAAGTCAATGCCAATAGTTTCTTCGGCGGGCAACGCACCGTACAATCTTGAACCTATAAAGCCTTTATGGCCTGTTACGAGATACTTTTTCACTATAACGCTACTCCCCTGGCTGTTTCATAGCTCTTCTCAAACCATTCACAGACAAGCCGTAGGGACTCTTGAAAGTCTGAATACCCGTCCTGTGGCCACCCAAGCTCTGTTAGAAGACTATTGCTTGATGGCTTCCTGAACTGGCCAGGCGGACCAGACGTGTCCCATATAATGTCCCCCTTGAAGTTATATATATCAGATATTATATCTGCTATTTTCCCAATGGAGTGCTCTTCTACACTCCCCACATTTATGGGCTGCGGACTATTATAATTTTCCAATAAAAACAGTATTATCTTTGCCATATCGCCAGAGTAGGTAAATTCTCTTAGTGGTGTGCCGTCCCCCCATAGGATCACTGGGGAGTTGTCTCTCCTGGCTTCGTAAAACTTTCTAATCATAGCTGGAATCACATGTGAGTCCTCAAGATCAAAGTTGTCATGTATACCAAACAAGTTATTTGGTATAATAGTGATGTAATTACATCCGAATTGCTGTCTGTAGGCTCGCGACTGAACGTCCAACATTCTTTTAGCATATGCGTAACCATAGTTGGAGTGGTGTGGGCGGCCGGAGTGAATCTGCTCCTCTGTTAATGGATAAGTTGCGTCGTCAGGGTAAACGCAGGTACTCAGAACCGACAATGTTTTTTGCACATTATATTTCCTGCAACATTCCAAAACATTTGAATTAATCATGATGTTCTCATAGAAAAACTCTCCTAGGTTATCCATGTTAGCTTTGATGCCACCTACTCTACCCGCCAAGTGAATAACAATTTCTGGATTGTGGTGTTGAAAAAGATTCTCTGTCTGGCCTCCGTCTCTCAAGTCAGCTTCTTTAGATGAGGCATATATCGCGGAGGGAAGCTCTTTTCGCAATGCTTGGCCAAGCATTCCGGTTCCACCAGTTACTAAGATTTTCTTATTCAATAAGTCTCTCACAGTTTTTTCATCCAACTTTCTATCATCTCGTCTAGCATAGAATGGAAAGTATATTCTGGCTTCCAGCCTAAAACATCTCTTGATATTTGAGAATCTCCTTTCAGATATTTTAATTCTTCGGGCCTCATAAATTTTGAGTTTTGAACGACATATTCTTCCCAGTTCATGTCCAATTTTTCAAAAACGTATTTAACCAAATCTCTAACTGACCAAGTTTCCCCTGTTGATACAATCCATTCGTCTGCGACGTCGTAATTAATTATTTTATGCATTGCTCGAACATAGTCTTTTGAGTGTCCCCAGTCCCGGTAAGAATCAAGATTACCAAGCTCCAGCCTGTCACGCATTCCTTTTTTTATTTCCACTGCCGCTTTTACAACCTTATTTGTCACGAAGTTTGAACCTCTGCGAGGAGACTCGTGATTAAATAGAATACCATTGCATGCGTGTAGTCCGTAGGCATGCCTGTAGTGTCTCACTAAGTTAAATGCTAGAAGCTTAGCACAGCCATAAGGACTGACTGGGTTCATGGGAGTAGTTAGTCTTTGAATCCCGTCCTCATCAACAGAATTACCGAACATTTCAGATGAACTAGCTTGATAAAATTTAGCATTTGGAGCAAATAACCTATAAATTTCTAAGAGGTTTAGAACTGCTAGCCCATTAGCTTGAATAGTGAAAGATGGTATATCAAAACTGATTCGGACGTGACTCATCGCGGCAAGATTATATATCTCATCAGGCTTTACTTTTAACATAATATTCGTCAAAGAAGTGGTATCCAACATGTCACCGTAATATGTGTGAATTTTATCACCTAGATGTGCTATCCTGCTATCTTGATTTTCTGACACCGATGAGCGTCTGATAATTCCGTGAACTTCATATCCTAAATCTAACAGGTGCTCGGCCAAATAGCTGCCATCTTGGCCGCTAATGCCAGTTATAAGTGCTCTTTTCATTTAAAAATCTCCATTTTTCTTAAGTCTGGCCAATCGTCTACCTTCCATTTTTTTGGAGGTGTGAGTATTGCCAAGGGTAATTTTTCAAGGCCCTGCATGGCTGTTTCGGGCGTCATATAGTAGTGATAACCAACCATGTCAATGTTTTGTTTGCGCCATGGGATGCCTGGAATACGACCATCATATGACATCTTTTTCAAGTCGCGGTGGGCCCGGAAGTCATCTGTTAAAATCATGCCCCCCCGCCCTAAATTTAGATGCTTTTTATATTGAAAACTGAGACACATAAAGGTGCCCGACACGTAACTGTCCTCTCTCCATAACACTGCTGCGTCGGCAATATTTGTTCCTTGAAAAAAATAATATTCTTCCCAGTCTTCCACTCGCCACTCCAGCGGAATCGATAATTTGTTTGCCAAAAACGGAATAGATATATAAGTGTTTACCGGAATATTTATCTTTTTCGCCCCTTGATATCGCAGACATAGTTCTATAGCGTGTGTGCATGAGTCTACAGCTATAGCAAATGGAGAGCCAAAAAATTTAGCGACCTCTTTTTCAAACTTATTAATTTCTTCGAAACTCATCCTTTGAAAACCACGCCATAAAGTTCAAGACACTCTACATTGTAATCCGCACATGTCTTCCTCACGCGCTCCTTCAGTTGTATAAATAAATCAACATCATTCTGAACGTCGGTATACAGATCCTCGGCGTCCAGCATAATATGCCGAACGTAGCCGGTCTTGAATATCTCTTCCAGGCCAATGACTCCCTTTACAGTTTCTATCTTTGGGCAGAAGCGTACATGGCTTGGCAAGATACTAGCAATCATATTTACTTCAGAAGGGGTCTCGATATTTGATACTGCAAAATATTTTATGTTTTTATATTTGGCCATGGCCTCTAGGGCGTCAGGTACGTGCAATGTTGGCGTTGGAGGCTTGCTTCTTCCTTTCGGATAGTCCAAGAAGATATCGTTTTTAGTGTTCAAGAAACTGTCAAGTTGTTCCTTGTCTTTTACATGAGCCATATTAATTCGTATAACTACATCTTTTACCTCCTTAAATTGCTGTAAATTTAATAAATGGTTAGATATAAGTAACATTTGTGACTCCTTTTAATCTGTCTTCCGGCACTATATTATCCACTCTATAAGTGTCCCCCTCGTAGTCACACCCTCCACGGGGTCCTTCTCCAAAAACAATAAACTTATTGCCCTCTGGCGTGATGACTAAAGCATGTACTTCGTTTGGCGGTGTCGAAACTAAGTCGCCTTTTACGGCCAAAACCATCTTTGCTGGTTCAGGCGATCCGAGTTCTTTATACCAATACTCCAAAGAACCCTCCAACATTAACATGTGTTGGGTGCTTTTCTTATGATAATGATTTCCTCTAAGAACATTAGGAATAGATTCCACAATAGCAACATGATTTATACTTTCATTATAAAAAATATCTGTTATTGCCCCTCTAATATCTATATGAGATTCTAAGGGAGCTGGTACATCCTGCCGCACATTTCTAATTTTCATTCTTTCCCTCTATGGTGAAATAAATCTTGCCTTTTCATTGATGCTTCGAATGCTTTCCTTGACTCTCTCGGAAATATTCCAAGATAATATTAGTGCATATACCTCATCGTATTCACTGAATACTTCATCTCCCACAATAGGAATCCTCGTGATGGGGGTATATTTTCCTTGCTTGTGTTCAGAAGCATCGGTAATATAATCTAAAGTTTTGTAATCTAAATTGTAGTAGTTTAGAAACGTGTTAGCTTTTGCTGCTGCTCCAACTCCTATTATATTATAACCCATTGTCTTTACTTTGTAAAGCTCAAAAAGTAAATTATTTCTTTTATTTTCAAGGTTTTTCATGAAATGTCGATAAGTATCTTCTTCAAATAATCCATATGAAGTTTCTGATTTTATCATCTCCGACGTTTTGCTCAACATTCTAGGCTTATTTGAAGTTTTGTTAGCGTAAATCCTGAGTGATCCTCCGTGATAATCGACAACTTCAATATCAAATATTTCGAATCCAAAACGAGCTAGCAGATTGTATGAATATTTCACAGTAAAGTAGGTAACATGCTCATGATAAATTTGATCAAATTTGTTATCGCGTATAGTATGATACCAGTAGGGCAATTCAAAAACAAAACAGCCATCTTCCTTTAACAGATTTGAGACACCTTTAACAAAATCTTCTGTGTCGTTTGCATGATTGACTACATTATTGGCCACAATCAGGTCTGCGAGGCCTTGTTGTTCCTTGATAACGTCACTAGTTGCGCTGTTAAAAAGCATGGTGTAGGTTTCTATACCTCTAGTAGCGGCCAGATCTGACATATATTTTGAGGGATCAACTCCCACTATATCATGTCCTTTTATTTTGAACTGTTCGGACAAGAAGCCATCATTTGAACCAATCTCCACAATCTTTTTTGTTGTTACAGTTTTTGTTTTTTTTAAAACTTCTTTCGCATACTTTATCCAATGATTTTTTGCAAACTCAGAATTAGAAGAAGTATATGAATAATCATATAAGTTATATCTGTCATCATCTATTGTGTTAATGCCAAGACAAATCTCACCGGTATTCTTATTGAGAAGACACTCTAGTGGATGGATTGGCTCTGACCTGTTGAGGAGACTTTTTGATACAAATGTGTCTGCAAAAGGGTGCATTCCTAAATCTATTATCTTGACATATTCGCCTCTCATTACCAAGTCCCCTTTTTCCTATTTGCAAACCTTACTCTAGCTTTTCGCTCATCGGAGTCGTATGGATTTACAAAAAGAGATGCATTATTTGTCTTGTAATATTCTTCTAGATAAGAATTCAAAAAAATGTATTTTGTCCCTGCCTGCCTTAAGCTTTTTAAGCTACACTGGTCAAAGACTGCTACTATTTCGTCTATATTATCTTCAGCAATATTTTCTTGATTTGCCAAACTGAAATATCTTGTTGTTTTGGTCTTTAAATCGATGTGGCCCAATATATTGATTACGGTCTCTGGGTGTTTTACAGTGGGCGTTGCCGCAACTTCATTATAGGTTGGCTCGTTATGCATTATAATACCATTATTCTCTTCTTTTGTAAAGGATTTTTTATAAAATCCAGATACATTGTCGTAAATATCGAAAGATATCTTGTTACGAGAGGAGCCACTAATCGTTGTGGCCGCGGCTTTTTTGAAACTACCGTACACTATTGAATTGCTATCTGGCGAGCTAGACTGTATTATGCTGCCGCCGGCAGATTCCACAACACAACCAAGCACCCAAGTAGAGCCTCTATTAGTTTCCTCCGTGTATACAAGATTATTTGTTGTACCAGGGCCCGCTTCATAATATGTTGACATAATACATACCTCATTGTCATGACCATAAATACTAATAAAATCTGACCTTACATTATAAGTGCCCCTTGCGTGACAACCAATAATAGCATGACAGCCTCTTGGGCTACGCTGGTTTAACAAAATAATACTTCTTTTATTGCTCTTAAAATAGCACCCATAACATTTTAAAGTGCCCTCCTCTTGACTTATAAACGAAGTACGCCTATCACAAGACTCGGCTCGATCTCGAAAGCCTACATTGTATACATTTAAGCTACATTTTAAATTATCTAAAATAATTTGATTAGATAGATTTGCGTTAAAAATATTAACTTCTGATGTGTTTTTGAAAACGAATACCGGCTTTGTCGGGTCTTGTACTTTTACTGAAAAGCCGTTGCCATCTATCATTATTTTTTTATCGTAGGTACAAGGAAATACCAATGTATCATTGATTAGCAGATCCTCACTAAGTGAAACATTTATAGACTGATTGTTTCTAATCGCCTGCTTGATATTCACCTAAAATCTCCTCTTTATCGGCCTTAGAGCCATAATATGGTCCATTTTTAAATTCATAAAAAATCGTATTATCCTCCAAAACTTCCAGAGAATGGCCGGCGCGAAAAAACACCACACATGAACCAGGAGACATGTAAACTTCTTCTATGAAACTGTCATCCATATCATACAATTTGGCCCTTACAGAGCCCTGTAAGACGACCCAGGCTTCTTGTGTCAGATCGGCACTCCTAACTATCTTCGTGTGTTTGTGTGGCGCTACAAATGTGCCGGCGGCCAAGTAGCGGCCGCTAACTTGCAGAAACTCTTCGGGGGGACACATATCAGTCCTGCATGCGCTTAGAGACTCCTTACTTAAAACGGAAGCTAGTAAGATGGTATTATCTATTTTTGAGTATATTTCTTTTATCATTTGTTTTCGAAATGATCCCTTATCGCATTTCTTATGCAGGTATGTTGTGAAATAGTATACTCTTTCATGGTATGTTGAAAGTTGTGTTCCACCGCTTCTCTCATCTCATAATATAACTCAGGAGTTATTTTATCAAGTATAGTCGACAACTCTTCTACGCTATTGAATCTTAAGATGCCATCCTCCCTAAAACCGAAATCTGACACATTGGGGCAACCAAAGTATATTGGAACCGTTCTTGTCCAAAAACAGCCCAGTATCTTTTCTTGCCAATGGTTTTTTTGTATGTGGTTTTCAGTCGCGACTGAAAACATTGCATCAAAAATTATTGTCTTGTTATAATCATCTAACACATGAGGTGGGTAAGTTTGAGGCAATAGTTCCAAACCGGGATAAGGTGTTCTTCTAGAAGACCAAACCTTGTGTGGAACTCTGTGTGATAATAATAGTTCGGTGGCTGGCTGGCGAATCCAAAAGCCTGCTTTAGTGTCTCTCCAATTGGACACCAAGTAAGACACATAAAACTTTTTACTATTATAACCTGGTTTGTAAGATGGATCCATATATGGGTCATGCCTTACATGATGATAGAAAGCATTAGGAACTTTTTCTACAATTTCCTCATTATAAGTCGTCATTACGGCATCATATCGAGGAGCATTGGCGACAATTTGGTCCATGGGCGTAATCGCCCACGGTGGCTCGCTGTCAATAAATACATATTTTGTATCCGGCTCGCGATTAAAATTAGCCATTCGTGCTGTATCTACATGACATTTAAACGGTAAATCTAGCTTTAGGTTTTTCCACGGGCCATGGCATTTAGCAAGCGGCATTAAACTTCTCCAAATATTTTGAGCTTTGTCTATCATACCCAAACTCACACAGATCTTGCATATAAATAATCTCGGCTGTTTTAATAACTTTGTCAATTTGAGCTTTTGTCATATTTTCCTGTTCTGTATTTCTAGAGGAAGCGCTAAACCTAACTTTTTCAAACTCCCTTACCTTAAGGTCCGTGGAAATATCTCCAAAACATCCCTGCTCTAGCTTGTATATTTTATCATACATGAATAATGGCATGGCCATCAAACAGATAGGCATAACATGATCCTGTTCCGGGCCCCACATTCTTGTGTTCTGTAAAGCATCGATATATTTATCAAAAGTATCTAATCTAGAGTTAGTCACGGGATGTCGAAAGTGAACCGTGTTTGATGTTACATACTCGTAGTAATATGAAATTATTCTATCGTATGGGTTCCTAACAACAATAAACTTATAATAGTCTCCATACTGTGGCAACTCAAGAGAAGGCCTTTGCACCTTTGCCGCGTTGGTGTGCAGTGGCGAATTTCTAACCTCTACATTTTCTTTATCCACTCTAACCATATCCTCTAAATAATCTTGTAAATGGTATTTTAAAGAACTGGCGGCGGCTCTGGGAATGTAGTGGTACACAAATTTTTTACTCTCGGATACTAAGAGCTGATTTAGTTTCACAGAGGTTCCCATGAGTCTTTGGCGCTCTTTCTTAACGGGGAATCACATAATCTGTCTTTTTCTTGCTTAATAGAAGGACAGTGATTACCAGTTCTGTGGATTAAATCATAAAATACCATCAAACACATAACTTCTACCGTATGAAAAAAGTCACAGTTTAAGTTTAACTGATCTACATTATCTTTTAGAACTTCTGATTTTTGACCGCTAATCATAAATGTATTATAGTTTTCCGATTCGGCCCAATGCAAAGCATCAACTACATTGCCAGAGTTGCCAGAACAAGATAGTCCTATAATAAGACAATCTTCTGGGTTCTCCACTCCGTGTGCTATTGTTTGTAACCAACGAATAAAAATCTTATCGTATCCGTGATCATTAGCATTTGATGTTATAAAACCAACACTATCAAATGAATAGACTGCCTTGCTTGGTATCAGGCGAGATAAATCAGTTGCCATATGACTAGCAACAAAGTGCAAACCACCATTGCCTATTAAAAATATTTTCTTAGCCTTGTTTACTTTTTCTACTAAAATAGAATATTCTTTAGTCAAAGATGCGTCGGTGCATTTTTGACTTATATTTTCAAAATCAATCAACATTGTTATTCCTTACAAGATTTTTTTATAATCTTTATAGCTGCTTGAATGTCGTCGTCGTCTACACTCAAGCTTGGTCTTAATCTAACTGATTTGAGACCTGTACTGTTGCATACTAAACCATTTTTGTAAGCATTCTTTACTAATATATCCCTTTTTTCTGGAGATGTCAAGTCAAATCCTACAATTAAACCACAGTTTCTAACATTTTTAAGGGAATCTATGTTGTTTAGGGCGCCCACAAGTATTCTTGATTGTTTGTTTACATTTTCTAGTATACTATATTTCTCATATGCTCTCATAATATATTTACACCTGATCATATCTGTAACATCACCATCCCAAGTCACTTCTAGTTTGGTGCAGTCGTCTTTGTGAAAAATATTTTTAAACTTTTCTTTTGTCATTATGCCTGATAATTGCGTCTTTTTTCCGAAAACGACTATGTCAGGTGATGTTTGTATTTGGTTGAAGTACCATAGTTTTCCAGTTGTTCCAAAACCTATTTGCACTTCATCATATATGACAGGGACGTCATAAGACAGTCCAAGTTTTTCTAGCTTTAAGAAAAAATCACGATCGTGATGTATATCTCCCGAACTGCATTGGATTGGCTCTACTAGGATACAGGTAATGTCCTTTTCCTTTAAAAGATCTTCTACTTGTTCCAAGTTCATGTTTATTTTTTCCGAGTATGGCTCGGGCATAAAATTTAATTTTCGATGCGCTGGAAAGAACCGAGATGTCACAAACGAGCCAAATCCATTGATACCGTGGAAGCTGTTGTGGAATGAAATTATTTTTGGATTTTGATGTTTCTTGTGAAACATACAAACTTTTATAGCTGCTTCAACTGCTAAGGAGCCAGTGCAGCAGTAGTGAAAGAAACTATATTTTCCCTGGCCGGCAAAAATGGAAAACATTTTATCAAATTCTAACGTTTCATCAGAAACAAACTCACAGTTTGTTACCTTAAAAGACGACACTCTCAGCATTTCTTGCCTGAAAGATTCTGTTAAAAATATTGGATGATTATAGCCAAGTGGTAGAGATGCATACATACCAAAAAAATCTAAATATTTTTTATTACTATTTTTATCATATATGTAGGAGCCCAAGCTTTTTTCAAAATCTACGTTTATGCCAAACTTACTGTTTCTTGCAAAGTTTCTCATTCAATATAACCAAGCTCTCGTAAGGAGCAAAAAGTATCCTTCCACTTCCCCTCAAATCTAACAGCTTTGTCATCAATATAGAACACTGCTCTAGGCTTCTCAGCAGTAACCGCCTTAACATAATGAGACATTTCATATTTATCCAGCCATTCCCAAATTAGCTGCACTCCCGTCATGTTATTGACCAGGGGACGATCGGCTCTGGCTTTGGCCGAATACACAATAATATCAAACTTTTTAGATATAGTCTCAAGCGCCTCTTTGGAACCCTCTACGGGTGGATCATAAATTGTCCCATCGTAAAACCCCTTCGAGCACCGGTGGATAACACCATCAAAATCAATCCCGACTTGATAAGTTTCGTCTGGAAATGAATGTTCTCTTATTCTTATCTGTTGTTTCATGAATTCCCCGGATAAATGTGATCAATGTCTTCTCTGCTAACTGCTAATCGAATGGCTTGGCCCCCACCAGTTGCGGTGATTTTATGTTTCTTATTCCTTTCTATGTAAACTAAATCACCTTTTTTGACGGTCAAAGCCCTACCTTCAACAAACCACTCCCACTCACCCTGTAAGATATGCCACCATTCATCCCAGTCGCTATGGTAATGTAATCTATTACCCTCACCGGGCATTTGAGCGATCAGGGTAGCACATGTGGATTTAGAGTTAACTAAAGTGTGGGACCAGCACCTGTCTTTGGGGTTGTTAGCTATAATTTCTCCAACAGAGGCTATTTCCTTATTGTATTCATTCATAGTATTATTGTCAACACCGTCTTCCAGAAGAACCCTAAGACGGTTCGAGTCAAAGGTTTGTCCAGATTTATAATATTGAGGAGTAGTCTGTGTCAGGTTCGAAAGATGCTTTGCTGTTACTTCTGCAAGTTGAAAATCTTCCTCATTATCAATATCAATAGTTGAATAACCCCTTAAGGAGAATGTTTCAATTTTTCCGTCGCCACCGTGATAAGCTGCTGAATATTTTTTCATATTTTGCATGTAGTTATCTTTTTTCCATCCCATGAGTGCACACGCATAAGTTTGAACTGGGGCTACCTCTTGAGACGGGGGTGTAATTTTCTTCTGGTTGAAATTGATAGGCTCATTATTATACATTGATTCTATTTGCTGTTCAACGACCGATATCAAGGTATCGCAGCCTGTATTTCTAATCTTATTGACAAAATTTTGTATCTCTATCGGAGTAATAAAAGGAGAAGTTGGCAATATCTGAACCAAATAATCGCATTCAACATTTCGCAAAAAGTCATCTGCAAAATGATCATTAGTTACTTTATCGGATGCAAGATACTCACTTCGTTTGTAAAATTTAATACCATGATTATCTGATAATTCTTTTAGCAGTTCTGATTCGGAGTTAACATATATTTCATCAAAACAATCTGCTTCTTTAGCGGCTTCGATTACATAGGAAATCAAAGGTTTATTATTAAGCAAGCGTATGTTCTTCTTCGGGACTCTTTTACTACCAAGCCTGGCGGGTATCATTGCGACTATTTTCACTTTTATCTCCTTTATAGAAAGTACATTTTGTCATATTTTGGGTCTTTTAATATTTCTTTAAAATATTTATCTATTTCAATTCGATCATCATTGGGATATACTTCGTGTTTAAAAAACTTATATTGGGCGTCTGGATCATGGCGATCTCTTTTGTTGGATGCTAAGTGTCTTTCAAAGGCTCCTTTAGAATCACCTGACTGCAAATATCTTGGATCATATAGTGTTCTAAAAAAATCCAAACCAAATAAGTGTACCTTTTCAATATCATGCGATAATATATCCATTAATGCTGTTGTTCCAGAGTTTGGTCTAAACTTAACATATTCTCGAATAGGATAATAAACTTCGTCTTTTATCCACCTCGTGGGAAGTATACTATTTAAATGGGCTGATCTTTCTGGATATGTGAAATATTCCGACTTTGGATATGTACTACATATATATTTCACGCCGCTCCTTCTCCACAAATCTCCGTCGATGGGGCCTCCTGCCTCGGGAAAGCCATCCAAAGTATTATACAATACATCTGTCCTCTCTCCAATATCACTTGCTTTGCTAAGATTAATTGGCAATGCTCTGTTTAGGCGCACTACAACGTCATAAGACTCTATCAGATCCCCTAAGCCTTTTTTAAAAAGAGACGCACCAGAAACGACAAGAGCTATTTTTTTCCCTTTCATATAATCGCTGTAGCTTTCAACTATCATCTTTTACCGTCCAATGAAGAAGAGTATATAGTTTCAGATCCTTGGTGTGCTAATAGAGGATGCAACCAATATGATTTAAGATTATATTTGTGCACAAAATAATTTATTTCAAAATCTATCGGGCCGCAAAAAAAACGTAAACCATTCAACATTACCTCTGCCGCCCTTCTAGAAATAAGGTACAATCCAGTCCCCCTTGTTAGATGGTTTTCATAAAAATATTGTTCATTCGTAATGCCAGAAGGAAGTAAATCAGATGCCGCACACATATGAACTATGTCTGCATCTTTTGGCAACACAGAAAAGTGCTTTTCAAATAAACTACTGTAATCAGGATGAAAAAATGTGTCGTCCTCTGACACTAAAGCATATGGCTTGTCAGTCTTTAAAAATAGCTTGTATGCTTCTCTGTGCTTCATAACTAAAGATGTAACCGGCTTACTTAACACCCTGTATGCCGGAGGGGAGGAATAGATTGGTAGCTGCATCCTTTCATACCACAGATTTGTCTCCAGAATATCAAAAATATAGTCTTCCGTGAGTTCATCAGCATCAAAATCTAATACCCAATGAGCATTTTGTATTCCTACCCTTGCAATCTCGGATTCTAAATTTGGTCTTCTTTCAGTTAGTTTTTTGCAATGACAAATATAGAAAGGTATCTCTTTAATATTCACTTGTTTAATCTCGAATTAGCTGATCAATGTGCTTTTTATATTTTGAATAGGGCCTAGGCATATGGGCATCGATATACCCGTCGCTAGCCAGAACCTCATGAGAGAAAGCCCAGTTACTTCTATCAAGTCTTTTTCTGGCCATTCCGTTTCTCCATCCTCTATTCTGATTATGGAGTATTAAATTGTTATTATGCGAAGCTTCGCTCAAGTCGGCTGAAAAACACATTTCGTCGGTATTCCATCCATGCCCCTCGTTCCACCAATCTATCATTTTCTTTTCCATGGTAGCGATATTGGTCACACCTGTTATTTTTGAAAAAGTTGAGCCGTGGCCGGCTAAGTAACATATTGGATGTCTCGTGAAAAAAGAGTTGCCCATATGAGCATCAGATGACAGACTGGTAAAATCGTTCTTACTTTCTATTGCTTTCAGTGCTTGGGTAAAATAATCTTCGCTTAAAGGCATCATATCTATATCGGATGTTATACAAATTCTGTCAGGGTACTTATAAGGCAATAAAACTCTACAGATCTGTGCTTGATTTCCATATGGAATAATAGAATCTGGAGCATATTTGTTTTTATCATTTATTACTGTATAATCTACTTCAAAACCCATTTTTTCCCATGCTTTTATTACGATTTCAGAAAAATCACTGTAATATGGATTTTCGTCGCTGGCTAATATAACTATAGCCTTATTACTTGTCATAATATCTCCGTAATGCGCCTTGGTGTTCTGCAATAGTTTCTTCGTTTTCATCGAACACTTGCCCAACAAATTCTAGTCCTTTTCTCTGGGAGGGAAAGGGCTGGCCTCCAAAGAATTCATCATGTGTCATAACTTGATTGGGCGCCAGATTTGGGAAAATTAATTCTGCGAAAAATTTATAATCTGTGCCATATGCATCTTCTTGTGCAAAATTATCAATCAAGTTTTTCATATTCTTGATCGCTCCAGCTTTTGCTCCCCACATTCCGCCCAATATTGGATAACCATGGTGAGGGTGATCTCTCATGATGTGTATTTTTTTATCTGATTTAAGCCATTCATCTACAGCTAGCTTTTCTCGATAGCTTAAGCGAGAGTCTGCATCTCTTGATATCATGACTTCGACCGACGGCTCAGATGCTGGTAGAAATCTCCAGAACATTCCTCGCCAGTCGCCAAACTCTTCTCTCTGTACGACCTGCACATTGTCATGATTTTCAAGTTGCATAATTGTTTGACCCGGTACGCTTTGACCAACATAAAATCTACAAACCCAATCAGGATAAATTTGTTTTGCCAACACAGCGTTTCGGATAGCCCCCGTCAAATATTTTGGATTTTGGCCCCAGAGGGAAAAAGATATTATTTTCATTGATATTTTTTAAATACCCTCTTCTCTTCCTCCCTTTTCCAAGCAAAGTTTTCTGGATTGGTAGAAATGCCTTTTGGATTAAAATAATATAAGCCTAGTATACTATAAATTTTCTTAAACTTGCTGCCCTCGGTTGCTCCTCGGAGCCACAACTCCCAGTCTCCAGCGGATCTGTAACTTTCGTCAAAATATCCATATTTATTGTGATATTCCCTTTTCCACATTGGCGCAGAATGAGGCATATTAGTCATTTTAAGATTTTCAAGAGAAAAATCTGGGAAATTATAGTGGCGGCCGTCGGAGCTATTTTCTTCATGCGTCTCGTTTGGCTCGTGGGTAATGGCCATATTAGCATAGACCAAATCGATATCTTCGTTAACAAATAGTTCTTTTGCGTGCATCTCTAACGCATTAGGAGCCTTCCTGTCGTCTAGGTTGGCGTTTGTAATATACTCTCCCGACGACATCTTAACTCCCATGTTCCAGACGGCATAGAGGCCTGGATCCTTATCAAGACGCTTGTAGATAATATTATCAGGATATTTA
>TARA_R110002096_G_scaffold132934_4_pt1 | contig 32176 bp, 5 predicted proteins | sample TARA_R110002096 | Tara Oceans TARA_R110002096 (sample SAMEA4397295) | marine metagenome | biome: Polar Biome; feature: [DCM] deep chlorophyll maximum layer (ENVO:01000326); material: water (ENVO:00002006), including particulate matter (ENVO:01000060) such as... | depth 35 m
TACGGTTGCAGAAAAATGTTTTAGTTATTATCCTAAGAGGCTTATATATTCTTTACAAGCTCAGGAAGAATCTAAAAAAGATTTTTGGAGAGTATACTTACCTAATAACTACAAAGACTTTAAGAACCCAGTTAATGTAATTAAACCTATTAATAAAAGTGGAGCATTGATATTTTTCCCATATCAATCACCACAAATGTTCCAAGGTTTAGATACTTTGAAAACTGAATTAAATACTAAGTTGACAATTGGTGATGGTGGTTTATTTAGTCAACCATTCCAAAATATAGTAAACTCAGATCTTTCTAATGAATATGGATCTTGTGAAAGCCATAGAAGTGTTTTAAATACACCTATGGGTATTTTCTTTTTATCACAAGCTCAGGGTAAAGTATTTCATTACACGGGTAAAATGGAGAATATTGCTAATCAAGGTATGAAGTGGTGGTTTAATAAGTATTTACCATCACAGTTAATAAAGCAGTTTCCTGAATTAGAAGAAACACCATTGGCAGATAATCCTGTTGTTGGTATAGGATGTCAAACAATATATGACATCAATGATGATATAGTTTATTTTTGTAAAAAAGATTACAAGCTTAGGGATAAATATATTGATGATGTAGAATATACAGTTAAAGGTGGTTTTAGACATAAGGCATTTGCTCCAAAGAGTAAAAGTTTTATTAACCTTCTTCCTCCATCTTTTGATCCTGGTGATTTACTTACACCGACACCTATAGAAGGTCCGGTAAATCCTCCTATTGGATATAATATTGTAATAGGGGATCCTGAGTTTTTTGAAGATGTATCATGGACAGTAAGTTATGATCCAAAATCAAAAGCATGGATTTCATTTCATGACTGGCATCCTGAATTAACTTTACCAAGTATTAATCATTTCCTTACAACTAAAACAGGTAGAAGTAAAACACCATATTGTCCTCCGGGATATTCATATAATTCTGTAACAGATAAGTGTGAATTATTAGTTGAAGAAACTGCACCAGCACCCACACTTATAGATGAAGTAGGTGCTACACTTACTGAAAATGAAAATTGTTTTATTGATATTGTAATTGCTGTGGATGTATCATCAAGTACTATTGATAAATATGCAGTACCAGCAAGACTTGTACCAGAATATATACCTTTACAATATTTACCAAATGGACTTCCTGATCCAGCTACAGGAGTCTTTACTACACCATCTGGTCTACCTACACTAGCTTCATCAGCAGAAATGTATTGGTTGGATTCATTTATGAATCATCCAACAGTTAAAAATGGTATGGCTGCAGGTAATATTCAAGTAGGTGCAATTGCATGGAGTAATGAAAATAATCCTATATTGCCAACTCTTGGAGCTCGTATAACACCTAATCCTTCTTATAACTCTATGACTTCAACTTCAACAGGTGCGGATTATGTAAATGACTTTATAAACGTGTGGCCAACCCAAGGTGGTACATGTACTGCATATGCTATAGGTGTAAATACTCCTACAAGTGGTGAGCGTGGTTTATCTGTTTTAAATGATAAAGCTAGTTCAGAATTAGCAGGTGACTATCCTACTAGATCTGCAGATGCAAACTTTAGACAAATATTAATTGTTATTACAGATGGTACTAATAATACTGATTCTACATTATCATGTGCAACTCCTTCTTCACTATTAGCAGAATTTCAAAGCCCTGATGTTACAGCTGGACCTGGTCAAACACCAAATACTGGTGCATGGGCATTGGCAAACTTAGGTGATGCAAAAAAACAAGAAATATATTCTGTATTTTGTAGTACAAATAGTAATGTAATACCATCTCTAACTGGAACAATTAATTCAATTACAAATAGTACTTATAATACTACAGATTTAACATCAACTCCTAATCCAAATGAACCAGGTAATCCTTTTCAGCCTGGTGATAATCAAGTTGTTTGTAGTTCTCAAGACCCAAACACTATAGATGCATCTGTGGAAGCAATTGTAGGATCTATTTGTCCTTCTATATGTGAATGCCCTCCGGGTTATACTTTAGTATATCCAACCGGAAGTAGTTATACAGGAAGTGATGGTGCATGTGATTCTGCAGATCCACCAATTTGTAGAAAGGTTACTTGTGATTGTCCTGAACCTCCTGCTAATACAACTGTAACAGAATCTGGTCAGTGTGATAATGTATACTTAGCAGGTCCTAATGGAGATCCTAACTATGTAAACTCTGATCCAAAAATATGTTCATACTTTAAATCATTGCTTTCTGATCCTAGTTATGAGTTAGGTGGTTTGTGGAGACATAACTACAGATGTGATTTATACAATAATTATTATGGTGATTACTATCCATGGGAAGTGGAGCTTGTAGAAACTACTGGTCAAGAAGTATTTACTATAAGAAGTTTAGAATATCAGCTAGAGACATATGTTTATAAAGGAGACTTATTTAATGGCTGTAGTGATGATAGATGGCATGATTTAGATTTTAACTTTGATGAAGCTATTATACATAATACAGAACAAGTTTCTGGATTGTTAAAAATAAATGAGCAGTTTAAAAATGATCCAATTAAAGGATTAAACTTTCCTAATGTACAATCTAACTTTATTGATATTATTTCATCTAAGGTAGAACAGAAATATAGAATAAATCAGTTCTGGGATGTAACTAATGATAGAGGAGAATTTACTAATGCTGAACAATCCATCTTTGTAACTAGAGGTAACGGATATATAAGAGACTTAAATGAAATAAATCTAGATTATGAAAAGTCAGCTTTACAAAGAAAAAAATTCAGACATTACTACAACAAAGTATTACTAAGAAGAAACATTCCTTTTGATAGAAAGATGTTACTTAAATTAAATAATACTAAATTAAATTACTCTTTTAGATAATGAAAAAAGAATTTACTCATATAGAAAGAAAAGGTTTACCTGGTGGACCTAATGAAATGTTTACTTATGTAACTGGTGTATTTTCTACAGAGGGTTACAAAAGAAACTCACCTGATGTAAGCAATCCTTTTAATATTATACCTTCAGGGTCTATTACAATGAAGGATGTAGACTTTCCTGTAATGGGGACAGATAATCTAGGTAATAGTGAAATGATGATGCCGGGTAATGATTATCAGTTTCCAGGTGATCAAGTGTTTGAAGTACCAATGGCTAAAAAGGGTGGTGGTTTACTTACTAAGACTATGAAGTGTAATGATTGTGGATGGTCATGGAAAGCTGCAGATGGAGGTAAAGATGTATCTACATGTCATAAGTGTGGTGGTAGTGCATTACCAAAAGCACAAGATGGTGGAGATATAGATAATACATATTATACTAATGACCCAAATGACCCAAGAATTCAAATGTATCAGGATAGTTCTAACCTTTATAAACAAGGAGAATTAGATTTTATTAAATATAAAAATTTTATCAAAGAAAATAATATACCTAGTAGTTCATTACGAACATGGAATGACCCATTAGCATTTAAACCAAATAGTTTAGACTATGCGAATATACAACCAATAACAGGAGCGGGGTTTTGGTATCACCACTCTCCTGATATTATTTCCAATACAACATTACCGTCTAAATCTTTTTCACCTAATACATACAGATACAAAAAACCTACACAACCTGTGGTAGTAGTTGACCCAGCTTTTGAACCTACTACTAAACCAAAGCCAGTAAACAAGGATTTACCCAAACATGAATTGCAGTCTTTAGATAAAAGAGAAGGTTCTTCATCAAAACAGTTTAGTATGGGGAAAGCACAAGAGATAGAAGTTAATCCTAAACTAGAGTTACCTTATTATCAAAGAACAGGTTTTAATTCTGGTTTACAAAGAATACAACCTAGTAATTATGACCCAGATACACCTACTTTGAGAGGTGAACCTTTTCAAATGGATATGCAGGGAAACATATATCAATCAGGAGGCTCACTACCAAAAGCACAAGATGGTAATGGTGAATATACAGTAGAATCAGGAAATACATTTGATGGTATTGCTAATAAACTAGGTATTAATAAACAAACTCTTAGACAAGTTAATCCTGGAATAAATTATAATGAGCTTCAAGTAGGTCAAACAATAAAATACCCTGCACAGAAACCGGAGCCTACTTCTTGGGGAGATTACATGAATCCAATGAATTGGTGGGTTAGTAATAGAGATGATGACGGTGATTTTAAACAAGCCTTTAGAGCAGCACGTGAAGCAGGTGAAGATGAGTTTATGTGGTATGGGACAAGATACTCTACAGATCTTAAAAAAACTGCAAATAAATCACAAGTTCAAGTTGAAAAAACTTCTGATAAGTTAGAGCCTGCTAAAGAAACAAAACCACCCGAAGGTAAGACAGAAAAATATACAGTAAAATCAGGAGACACACTTAATGGTATTGTTAATAAAAAAGAAGTATCTAAATATTTTTTAAAAAAAGTAAATCCTAATGTAGACTATGGTAATCTAAATGTGGGTCAGGTTATTAATCTACCTGATAAGAAAAAAGATACTCTTGGGGTTGATGAAATTGAAAATTATTTAACAATTACAAATGGTCAAACACCTGACTTTTGGAAATCTACTGCAGATACAATTGCATTTCATGAAAGTGGACCATGGCAACCTATGGATCCTGAAGCTATTCAAAAATCTCAAAATAAAAAAACAGGTAATTTTTTTAAAGGTCCTGGTGAAGGGGTATTTCAAATAGAAACTGAAAGAGCTGGTGGTAAGAATAGTTTTAAACAATTTAAAAATAGATATGAGAGTGTAGCAGATAAATTAAATATGTATGCAGATCCGAAAATTATTAATGCATCAAGACCAATTGATTTATCTTTAGAAGAACAATATGCTTTATTTTACACTAATCTCATGGAAGAACCTAATGTAATACTTAAAGACTATGCACAAGGTGATATGTCTTTAATAGACTTATGGTTAGCAGGTCATAAGAAAGTAGAAAAACCTGGTGATAGAGATGCATTTCGGACAAGTGTGGAAAGACTAAAGGAAGAAAAGACTATATTTAAAAAATCAGGTGGTGAAGTTGATGAGTTTCAGGTATATGCTAATTATATAAATGGTTCATATAATGGCACTGAAATGGAAACTAAAGCAGAAAAGATTTATGATAAACTTAATAGAGTTTACTATAGAAAAGCAAAGGCTTTAGATATGTCTGCACCTAATTATATTATGAGTAATATTATTAACAGAAGTGGTCAATAATTATATATATTGCATAATTATTTGTATATTATAAATGTATGAGAATGAAAAGAAAGTTAAATAAAAAAAGTTTATATCAGGAAGGTGGTGCAATGTCATCCACAAATCCTGATGACAATTCTATGCCTCTAGCTAAGGATATTAGTGGGCAAATGGAAATGGGTGTGCCTGCTATTAACATCTACAAAGATTTAATTTCTCAGTATATTCCTCAAGACGAGATAGATGAAGCATTTCAACAATTAGGATATTCTCCACAAGATGTAAGTAAACTATCTGATGAAGTTTCTAAAATAATTAATTCAGAAATGCAGCAATCTAGTTTAAGTTCTGAAATACCTGAAGCACAATATGGTGGAATTGTAAATCCAGGATTTGTAGATGCACCTGGCTATTACTTACCAGAAAATCTTGGACAAAAAGGTGATATAATTGGTGCTGCAGCTTTTCTAGGTGAATCATTAAAAGGTTTACTTGGAGGTAAAGACAAAGATGGTGATGGATTTAAAGATGGTGCTTTAAGACAATTAGGTGACAAACAAAAAGGATTTAAAAACTTTAAAAATCAAAAATTACAGTCATTTATTCCCGGTACTGCATCAGATACAATAGATGATTCTGATGGTTATGATCCGCAATTTGAAGTGGAAAATTATTTAAAACAAGCTGAAGATAAAGAAAGAAGTAGGTTATCTCTTAGTGAGCCTGGTTTTCCTGTAACATCTCCTACAACATCTAAATCAACTACAGCATCAACTATAGCAGCAACCGCAGCATCTAGTCAAACACCTATGGATTATAGTTATTTAGATCCTGCAATATCTGAGATGTTAGATTTTGAAGGTAGATCAGGTGGATATGATTCTTCTATGGGAGCTTATGGTCTAACAAACTTAGGAGCTAATAGATATATGATGGGTCCAAATAGTTTAAATATGAATAGTTCAACATTTAAAGCAGACTTAACAGAAAGAATAAAGCAGGACTATGCTCCATCTTTAAAAGGTTTTGCTCAAGATGCTCAACCTGCAATGTTAGATTATGCTTACAATACAGGAGCAGATCCTAGAATTTATATGTTAGATGCATATTTAAAAGGGCAAGGTCAATCTGGTTTGTCTAATAGAGGTGCGTATAAAGATGCAATGCAAGATTATAGTTGGACGGACAAAGGATTAGAGAAACAATTCAATACAGAGTATGATAAATATAAAGATGCTATTGGTAATCTTAGTGGGCAAGATCAGCTGAAACTTATGAATGAAGGGAGAAATTTTTATTATAATAATATAAATCAGGTTAATGGTCAACCAAATCCAGCAGCACAAGCTACTTGGTTGCAGAGACCATTTTATAAAAAAGGTGGTTCATTAACTAAATATCAAACGAGAGGTGAGGTTATGTTACCAGAAGTAACAGTAACACCTTATGATAATGTACAACCTAATTTAGATAATACATTTGATACAATTGCCCCTGACTTTACAGAAATAGAAGATGTAAACAAAAATGGTATTCCTGATTATTTAGAGGGTGTTGATCCTGCTTCTCCGGGGGTTAGTAAAATGCTACCTGAAGTTCCAGCATCACCATTTGATAATGTAATGCCAGATATGACAAATACATTTGATGATGTGCAAAGTAGTGCTTCAACAGATACTACAGATGAAGATTTACCTATGTTTCCTAAAAGTCCTTATCTTGATGCTTTTGGAAAAGTAAGTGATGTTGGAGTTGCAGGAGCTAATTTAGCCAATGAGTTTTTTCAAAATAAAAAAGCATCAGATGCAGAAAAAGAATTAAGATATTCTACAATGGCTGATAAAATATATGGTGCATATAATGAAAGACCCGGTAGTAGAGGTATGTATGATGTAAATACAGGTTTAGCTCAACCTGATAATTTAGATGTAGGTTATGCCCGAATGGGAAAAGAAGTATCAGCTGATTTAGAAATGTTGCAAAAGTTTATGGGTGGTGGTAAAGTCTATGATGACATGTTTACATCATACTATAAAAAAGGTGGTGAGTTTGAACCACATATAATGTATGATCCTGAAACAGGTGAAGGTTATATGGCAGAAAAAATGGAAGATCACTTGAGAATGAAAGAAATGGGTTATCTTCACAAAGAAGAAATGAAAGAAAAAAAACAACAAGGTGGTGAACAAACACCAGAAATGGAATCATACCTTGAGGCTCTTGGAGAAATGAAAATAGCAAGACAAGCTATAGGCACTAATGATGAAGAAACATTAGGTAGAATAGGACTTAAAAATCCCTATAATACAAATAATTTAGCAAGAGATTTTTCTTATTTACAGCAATTAAGACAAAATGCGGGATTGGGTGCAGGTGAAGAAGCTAAAATTTTATTTCCTCATGTTGGTCAACAAATAAGAGGTGCTGCAAATAGAATGCTTGGGACTAATTATGAACAAGGTGGTGAAGTAGAAGTAGATAATCAAACACTTGCTGCATTAATAGCTGCCGGTGCAGATATAGAAATAATATAACTATGAAAAAAATAAAGATAAATAAATTACCTGAAGGTTTTGAAATAGTTGATAACAAGGTTGTCAAGAAAATGCAATATGGTGGTATGAGTACTGGTGACCAATTTGATTATGGTCTTGTTACATATCCTACTAGTGTTACATCAGAACAAATGAGTGATGATGAAGATGTTGATGTACGTTATAGTTTGTCATCTGTACCTAGAGAAGAAGCTAATATAGAAGCAGAAGGTGGAGAGACTGTATTAACAGACTTAAACAATGATGGTAACTTTGGTTTATATGATATAAAAGGACCAAGACATTCTAAAGGTGGGGTGCCTATGTTTTTACCTGAGCAGTCTTTTATTTTTTCAGATACTAACTCTATGAAAATGAAAGGTGGTGATTTGAAAGAGTTTGGAATTAATAGTAGAAAATCAATAACTCCTGCTAAAATTTCTAAAAGGTTTCCATTAAATCAATTTTATGGAGCTATGGAAGATGAGTATGCAGATGATATACAAGTTGCATCAGCAGAGATCATGCTAGCTAAGAATAAAATGAACTTATCAAAATTAGCATTTGGTCAAGAGGCTAGCAAAAATTTTGAAGAGGGATTACCTAAAGCAGCTTACGGATATGTAGATTCTATAGGACAAAATCCAGAACAGCTTGCTCTAGAAATAGACAACATGAATAAACAAAAAGCTATGATGAAAGCTTTAAATGGTTTACCACCTAAAGAACAACAGGAAATTTTAGCTTTGCAACAGTTTATGGCTCAAGCACAACAAATGCAACAGAGCTCACAACAGATAGCTAATGGAGCACCTATGCCTCCATCTGCAGATGAGCAAATGATGATGGCACAACAAAGTATTCCGGGTGGTCCAATGTCAAATGGTGAACTACCTATGGCTCAAGTTGGGGCACAAATAGCTAACCAACCGCAAAATACTGTAGAAATTAAACCAGAGGATCAATTTAGGTTTTATGATCCACCAGTAAATCCGTTAACTACAATAGTTCCTAGAAATACATTAAGTGCAACACCTGTAGTAAATTCTCCAACTGTAGTAAATCCGTCAACTACAGCAAGTAGATCAAGACCATCAGGGCAACAAGAAAGATTTCAAACATTACCTTCTGGTCTTAGAGGACAGTTAGAGGCTATAGGGGTAGATTTATCTCAATTCGGTGTTGGTGCTGATACCTATCCTGGTATGCAAGAAAGATCTTCTGAAGGAAGTACTTTTGGTGATGCTTCTGAAAACTTAGAAGGATTTTTTGAAGAATTTAAAGGTATATACCCAGAATCTAAATTAAATAAGTTAAAAGAAGTTATAGCTAATAACACTAGTGATGGTGTTATACCTGAAGTTAAAGAATTTCAAACTTGGTATGATGATACATACTTAGTAGAACAAGCTAAGTTATTGGCAAAAGGTGATCCTAAATTAGAAAAGAAATATTATGATTTCTTTAAGAGTGGTCTTGGATTTAGTACTAATGTGCGGGGTAAAGGTAGAGACGGTAAGATGGGAGCTTACACATCAAGTACGAGACCTTTAGCAATGAAAGAGTCAGCACCAATTCCAGAACCTGAAGTAAAACCTGAAGATCCTATTGTAGCTCCAGTTCCTGGAGATGTGGGTGAAGAAAGAATGCAACCTAATGCAGAATTTTGGAAGCAGGATATGCTTAAAATGCAAGCAATAAACCAAAGAAAAAGAAGATTAGGATTACCATATCAACCCACAGTAGAAAATATTGATATAGATTATGTTTTAGAAGATCCTACAAGAGCTGTAGCTGCAATCAATGAACAAATGAGTATAGCAAATATTGCTAATAATATGTTTGCGGGACCACAGGCCGGTAGTGCTAAAGCTGCAAGCATGGCTGGTAAATCTATGAATGCTGTTGCAAATGCAGTAGGAGCTGTTCAAAATAGAAATGTAGGAACAGTTAATAGAGGTGAATATCAACAAGCAATGGTTGATGCATCATTAAACCGTGAGCAAAGAGATAGAAGAGTTAAATTGTTTGATGACACAGAAACTGTTTTGCAAAGATACATGGATGAGAAAAACTATGATAGAGAGCAATATGCAGATGCATTAGCAGATGCTTATACCAATATGGCTAATACTTTTAATCTTAATACAACACAAGATTATTTTAATATTGGTCCTAGTACAGGTGGTATGATTACACAAGTTGGTAGTAAAGCATTTGATCCTGTTCAGCAAACAGACCCAACGGAACAGTACTTTGAGGTAGCAAATAGACTTAAACTAGAAGGTATTGAACCTACAGGAGATTTATTAAAGTTTTTTACCGGTCAAAGTACATTACCTCAACAAACTAATATACAACGTGCCTATAGAAATAATCCAATGGGTTTAGGAATTCCACCAGCTAAGAAAGGTAAGGAAATGAAAAAATATGCTACACCTTTTTATACCGGAAAAGTAGGTATATAGTTAAAAAATTATTAATTTAGAGAAATTATGGCAACATACGTACCAGGAACACCATCATATATGCCGGAGTTTAAACCATTTACTCCTGACTATAAGTTTTTATCTAGCGTTTTAGATACAAAAACCAATAGGTATAATACTAACTATAAACAACTTAATGATTTATATAGTAAAGTTGTTTATGCTCCTCTCTCAAGAGAGGATACTCAATATATGAGAGATCAGTATACTCAAGGTTTATCTGATAAGTTAGAAAAGATTTCAGGAATGGATTTATCTTTAGCTCAAAATGTTGATGCGGCAAAAGCAGTATTCCAACCTTTCTTCCAAGAAGATATTATAGTAAAAGATATGGTAGCTACTAAGACATATCAAAATGAAAAAGCTTACGCCAACAGATTACTTAATAGTACTGATCAGGAAAGACAAGATATGTATTGGGATACAGGCATTCAAGCAATGGATTATAGAATGTCAGATTTTATAAATGCAAATCCTGATGATGCTTTAAACATGGTATTGCCTAAATATGTACCTAATTCTAATTTATACAAACTAACAATGGATGTATTAAAAGAATCTGGTATTAGTGCTGAGGTAGATGTTGTTTCAGGTCAATTTATTTATACACAAACGGGTGGTAATTTAGTAACAGAAGCAGCATTAGAATATGCCCAAAGATCTTTACAAAATAATGCAAGAGTACAACAAGCTTATTTTACACAAAGTTTTGTTGATGGTAGAAATTCTGCACAAGTTGGTTTAGATGAAGGCAGGTATGCTTCTGTTGAGGAAGGACAAAGAGATTGGGCAATTAATAAAATTAATGAATTAAAATTAGCAGCAGGAGTTGATATTGTAGATACTAAAGCAAATTTAACTGATGCTGAAAATACTAATGCAAGCTGGGAAATCTTTAAAAATAAATATGGAATACTAGAAGGCTCTCAGCAGGAAAAACAAATGCAAGAGCAATTCAGCAAGTATACAGCATTACAACAAAGTCTAGATAGATCAAATAATATAGTATCACAAGGGTCTGCTCCTATGAATGGTCAAAGTACAGAAGATTTGCTAAGAAGAGCATATGGTATGACCATGGAAAAAAATATGAAAGGTGATATGATTGCTGCAACAAAAGCATATAGCATGGTGGATTATTCACAGACTATAAAGATGGAAAACCCTTCATATAAAAGACAACAAGAATTTTTATATGCTAAAGCATTAGATGATTATAAAACAGCTAATGATGTAGCTCTTGAAAAGAAAAAAGCTGAATTAGAAGGGAAAGGTCAAGCACCACTTCTTGAAGGGGGTATTACAGTAAGCTATGAAAGTGACCCAAGTTCTACAGAACAGGTGGCAATAAATGAAGATGGTGATATTGATGGTCTTGCATACACTAGGGGAGAAATGCTTAAAATAGATAATGATGTTGATGAACTTAAAGTAAATGCTGTTCTTCAAACAATATCTAAAACTCAAGCTGGAGTATCTAATAATGAGTATACCATTAAATTAGATGGTGCGGGTTTTATTACAAAGCCATTAGGTTCACAGGGTACAGATGATAAAGAGACTTTAACTTTTATGTTAAATCAAAAAGATCCAGAAACAGGAGAATTTATCTATAAAGAAGATATAAATAGAATGTATAATGAATATAATGTTCAATTTAATCCCCCAGATCCAAAAGAAAATCCACCAATAGAAAATACACAACCTGCCTTTTCAGTTTCTGAAGAATATCCGGGGTTAGATGATTATTATTCTTATGTTAATGATGAAGTAATTAGAGCACGTGATATAAACACTAATTATGCAAATAGCTTATATAAAAATCAGGAGAAAGTAAAAGTATCTGGATTACATGATGACTATAAAAAGGTTGAAGAATTTAATAAAAAATTTAATACAACAGGTTCAGATTTACAAATTGTAGAACAAACTAAAGATGGTACCAGGTTTATACCAAAGACGGAGTTTATAGAAAGGTACGTTGAAGGTGCTCAAGGTGGGAAATATCAACGTGAGCAGCCTTCTGCATTTTTTTATAGTAAAGATTATGGTAAATACAGACGTAATGTGCCAAGTGATAAAATACCAAAAGATGCTATAGTTGTACCAGATCAAGCAGAAGGAAGACCGGGTATAACTATTTTTGATATTGAAGAAGCACAAAAAGATGCTGGGAAGCTTTATGACAATATGTACACTATGTTGAACAATACAGTGAGTGGTGCTTATTCAGGTGAAGCAGAACAAATTAAAGATCTTAGAGATGATGATCAATCTGTTAAAGGTGTTAGACCAGATTTAACTTTGGAAGGTGCTCAAGTAGGTTTTGAAGTATATGATCCAAAGGCAGCATGGATGGGTAGAAAACAAACTGGATTTGTAGCAGATTTAATAACATCACCTACATATACTCTTCAAGTTGATCCATTAAATATAAACAATGATCTAACTGCGGCTAATTTACTTAAAGATATAATGAAGCAAATACAGATTACACCTGATGCTAGTTTAACAATTCAACAAGGGAATTTAGCTTCTCAAGAAGATTTAGATCCTACTATGATTAATAATGAGTTTGCAGAAACACTTGTAAATAATTATTTTAGAGATATTATTAGTTTTAGCAGAAATCCTGATCAGTCAAAAACAGCAAATCCTGGAGCCACTATTTCTTATAGTCCTGGAGCTGGGGCATATGTAATTAATTTTGATGATAACTATTTAGAAAGCATGAAGGGTTTATATACAATAGGTGGAGATGATGCAACAATAAGTAATTTTAATTTAAATAAGTATCAAAATATTAGTATTATATTTGATAAAGATCAGGATATTAGTGTTAGATCAAGTGGTGAGTATAATTATTCTTCAGTTCTTTCTGGTATTAATAATAGTAGTAGTAGACAATATTCTAAAGCAATAGCAAATGGAGGGAATATAGCAGTTAACCAAGATTATAACGGTGATTATATTGCTAATGTTACTTTAAGACACTATGATTTAAATACAAAAGAATATGTAAATTTACCAGCGGTAAGTATGAATTTGAGTAATCAAATAATGGAAAAAACAGGAACAGATGATGTAATGTCATATATAGATTTTGAAGTATATCAATTGCGTGATTATATACAAAAAAAAGCAGAGGCTAATAATAATCTGTATAAAAAAAGTAATGCTGCCAATAACGCTACAAACTAAAAAATAAAATATAAAATGGCTCTACCTAATGAATCTAAGTTAGAACAAGAATCTAAAGAATTAGGAGGTGTTGATATAAACCCTTCTGTTAGATCTGATAATTTTGTTTTTCAACCATCAGATAGTTGGTTGGATACTCCAATGACTGAAGAATTTACTAAAGGTTTAAATCCTGATTATGTTAGTCAGATTGATCGTTATAGTGCTGTTATTAATCCTTATGCACCAAGTTCTTTAGCAAACTTTAATACACCTGTACCAGGTCAGTCTGTAGGTCAATATAATCCCGTTGCTCAACAAACACCACCGGATATGTCTACACCAGAAGGTGCTATAAGAAGTTTAGAATTAGCTGCAAATAAATCTTATACAAAAGAACAATTAGCTGATGTAAAACCAGTAATAGCAGATCCAATATATAGTTCTAGTAAGGCTACACAATTTGATAGATATTATAATCACCCTAAATTTGCTGAACTTGGATTTCACCCCTATGCTAAAAATGAAGAATACTATAATGCTAATTCTTCAATATATGAGGATATGTCTAGAATGTTTGGTCAGATGGGTCAACTAACAGGATCCGGTTTTATAAGCACATATAGAAGCATTGGAGATTTATTTGATTCAAATGATAATTATCTTAGTCAACCTGATCTTGAAACTGCAACGGAGTTTGAAGATGCTATGGCTATTGGTATGTCAACTAGAGAGGGTTTTGGAGGTTTTGCTAATAACATGCTTTTAAATACAGGGTATACACTAGGTATAATAGGATCAATTGCTGTAGAAGAGTTAGCACTTGCTGGTTTAACATACGCAAGTGGTGGATTTGCAGGAACTGCTGCAGCAGCAGGAACAGCAGCAAATCTTAAGAGATTAGGTCAAGTTATATCTAATTCTTTCCAACTTCCTAAATTAGCTAAGGCAACAAGAAATATGCTTAAAGGTTTGGATAAAGTTGATAACTCAAGAACTTTTTGGCAAGCTACTAAATCAGGTGATTGGGGTGTAATGGGTTCATTGTTTGCACCTGAGACAATGGCAGCTGTTAAAAATTTTAATTCAGGTAAAAATGCTGCTCAGAATTTAACCAATTTTGCTAAAGCTCAAAATGCATTTGGTGGGTTTTATAGAGATTTAAGATCTGTTAACTATGCATTAGCTGAAAGTAAATTAGAAGGTGGGTTAACTTTTAATCAACAGATTAAAAATGGAATGGCTATTGAACAAGCTAAAGATCCTCTTAACCCAAATATTACACCAGAGCAAATGGCGGATATAAGAGAAAAAGCTGAAAGAGCATCTTTTTCTACTATCATGATGAATGCTCCATTTATTTATTTATCTAACAAGTTAGTTCTTGATAATGCACTTGGAGGTTTTAATAAGTCTTTGGGTAGACTAATGAATGATAAAATCACAGGTATAGGAAGAAAATTAGTACAGACTAAAAAGACATTAGGTGCAGATGGAAAAATTGCACAAAATGTATTTGAGTATGCTGGAGATGGTTTAAAAGGTTTTACTAAAACACTAAAAGCTGCCGGAGTTAAAGGTAGTTTAAAAATGGGATTGGGTGCATCTGCCAGATACTTTGCTGCTAACTTAGCAGAAGGTATACAAGAGGTTGGGCAGGAAGCAATTAGTTATGGCACAAAGCAATATTATTCTAATTTACAAAATGATCCATTACTTGGTGGTATAGATATAAGTAATGCAGCAATATCATCTGCTGTGGATAGTCAATTTTCAGGTCAAGGTTTTGAAACATTTATGTCTGGTTTTTTAACTGGTGGTTTAGTAGCTGGACCTCAAAAGTTGATATTTCAGGCAATGCCTAATTTATATACTAGGTTAGCTACCCCAGAAAAATTTCAAGAATATAAAGCACAAAAAGAAGCATTTTATGATAGTGTTGTAGAAACTCATAATAAAGCTTGGAATGAAATGGCTGCTGACCCTAATGCTATATTTGATCCTAATAGATTAAATTTCTTAGTACAAAAAGAAGTTGCAGCAGAAATGAAAAAATCTGCTTATGAGAGTGATATGTTTGGGTTTACTGATGCAAAAGATTTTGGTAAATTTCAACAGATGTATACTATTATGCAAAATGGAACATCTAATTTATTTAGATCACAGTTAAATGACTTTCTTAATTTAACAGATGAAGAACTAATACAAGCATTTCCTGTTTCAAAACAAGAAGTAAAATCAGGAAAACTTAGAGCTAGAGTTCAAGACATGCTTATTCAAATAGATAAGACTGAAGATGCATATAATAAAAATAAAGATAGATTTGAAAATCCTTTTGATGCAAGTCAATTTAAAAAAGGAACAAGGGAATATAATGAGGAAGCTCTTAAACAAGTAGCATATGATCATGCATCTTATTTATATATGTTCACCGAAGATGGTTTTAATAGAGCATTGGAAAGAAGTGATGATATTTATAATGAGCTTGCATCTGATCCTATATTAGCTGAAATAGCTGCTAATGATATTACTGTATTATTAGATCAAGATTCTATTGATAATGAAGTTAAAATTTTACTTACAGAAATTGCTGTATTAGAAGATACTAAAGAAAATAAAAAACTTAAAAAACAAAAATTAGATAAATTAACAAGGTTACAAAATATTAATAGTATACTAACAGATAAAACTAATCTTACAAATAAGGGTGTTTTTGATCAAAGAAAAGTTGGTAAACTTACTAAAGCATTTGAGTCATACGTACAACATTTAGCAGATACAAAAAATAGTTTTGTAGATAGAGGTAGAATACAAGAAGTTCTTAAAAAAATTGTAGATTATAAAACTCTTAAGGGTAGAGCAAAGGTTTATGATAAAGCTATACAGTATTTGTCCGACCCAAATAAATTTAATGAAGTTTTTAAAAGACAATCTGAGATAAACAAAGAAATCTTTAAAAAGAATAGAACAGATATTAGAAAGAGAGTAGAAAAGTATGTTAGCAAAAATGAAGCTAATCAACTCTTAAATGATTTATTTACACTGGACGTTTACCCAGATGCAGAACAAGCAGAAAGATTTTTACAAACGGGAAATTCTGACTTTCTTAAATCATTCTATAATGAAAATGGAATAATTGATCCAACATTTGATAAAGAGTTATATGCTCAAATTCAAGATATGCTGGATAAATATAAAGACTTAACCAAGATAGATACAGTAGAGGAAACAGAACAACAAAAAGAAGAAGTTGTAGAAGTAAAAAAATCTACAGATAAAATTGATAAAGTTTTAGATGATGCAGAAGTAGATGCTCCAGCAAGTCCAACATTTGGATCAGATGAAAGTGTAAATCCTGTTATTAAAACTTTATTAGATAAGTTATACAAAACCTATAGACGTGATCAATTAGCATTAGGTAAAAAAGCATTGGGTCAAAAAGAATGGTTAAATTCAAAACAAGCTCAACTTGCTAATAAAGGTTATGAAGCAATAAAACAATTGTGGTATCAATCAATAAAAGAAGATTTTAAATCACCTAGTGAATTAAATAAAGCATATGAAACTGATAATGGATTTATAGAATGGTTAAAGGGTCAAGAAACAAATCCAGATGTAAGAGATATTCTTCAAGAAGCAAATTTATCTTTTTCAGATTTTTATAAAGTTGAAAGTACAGAGGATATTACGGATGATATAGATGTAGAATACTCAGGAAAGGTAATAGCTAGTGGTCCTGCTTATGTTGTTTTAGAACAAACTACAATAGGTGATGATGGTGCAGTAAATAAATTTTATCAAATAAAAACAAAAGATAATAAAGATATTTCTGAAGATATATTAAAGGTTGCAGATATTTCAGAAGGTGCTGTATTTTCTAATATTGATAAAGCTATTAAAAAACAAAAAGAATTAGAAGAATTAATTCCATCTGATTCAACATTTGAATTTGATGGTGTAGAATTATACAATGGTGCTGAAGTTATAGATGGGGATGGTAATAAGTTTGTTGTTACGTCTAGTAAAAATTCTTTAAATAAATACAAGAACCTTTCAATTATATCAAGTGATAAAATTAACTTAAAAGGTGAAGAAAGAAAGCAAGCTACTATAATCCTTAAGCCTGGTCAGTTTAAAAACTCATATAAAATAGAAGAATTAAACTTTAACAGACTCCCTAATAATGTTAGTAGATTAAGAATAGATGAACCTGTAAGACCCTTTGCTCATCAAAATGGAAGAGGAACAGCTAATCAAGAAACTAGAGAGCAGGCATCTAAAAGGTATGATGCTGTTATGGAAACACTTACTCCAGAAGAAAGAGCTACTATACAATTTATTGTAATGGTTAATCCTGCAGCGGGTAATATAATAGAGGAAGAATTAAAATATGAAGATAAAGAATCTAATCCTTTTATAAAAAGGGTGAGTGATTCATATATTATTGGAATTAGGATTGGGGATGCTGGTGTACAAGCTAAAGTAAATGCTGCATTAAAAGCAAAAGATATAAATCCAACAGATTCTGCTGATGGAATATTTGCATATATGCCCAATAATGGTGTAAAGATATTTAATAATAAAAAAGAAGAAATTGATCCAAGAGATATAGATCAAGAAACAGCAAATAATACTTTCTTTAGATCCAGCAAATCTGCAACAAATCCCCTTCAATCAATAAGAAATAACTTTGCAGTACAGGCAAGTTTTATACAATTTATTGAAAATAAACTGGGTGATAAGGATAGTGTAACTATTCCTTTGTATGAATTAGCAGAAGAAGCATTTACTTTTTCTTTAACAAGTAGATTTAATTTAAAAACACCATCAAAATCTTTAACGGATCTTGCTTATAATACTGTAGATGGTAGTTATATTATTTATGATAATAGAAACTTTACCCGTAAAGATGAGAATGGTAAAATCATTGTAACAAGAAGAAGTGATACAAAAACAAATATTGAAGATATTGATGAAGAAACAAAAATTATAGCACAAGTTAAACAGGATCTTGAGAATAGAGGCATGTATGATCTTGCAAGGAATATGGGGGCTTATGTTGCAATTATTAAATCACCCAATGGTGAATATACTCTTGCAGAATTAAAAGCTACATCTATGCAAGATTTAGAAATAAATGATTTTGTTAAATCACTTGTTGATAGAGCTGTAGAAACAAGAGAGGAAAATCTTGATGATCCTACTTTACCATCAAAAGCTAATAGAAAGAATTTAGGTTATAATGTTGATTTTAATGCTGACCTATCACAAAAAGTATTTATTTCAACTCAACCTGGTTATTCAATAGATATAAGTGTTGATCCAGGTGGGAGAATTGAATTTAATATATATGATAAACAAACACGTCAAAAACTTTTAGTACATACGTCAGGTAAATTAAAAGGTAAACCTAATCCAATTGTTATTAATCAAACTGATATTGAATCTGTAAATGCAAGTGAAAATTACTTGAAAGCACTTGATGATGTAATTACACAGTTTAATAAAACAGATATTGCAAAGAAGTTGGGCATTAAATTGGAAAGATCAAGTTTTAGAAAAAGTTTTAGTGAAGGTGTTAAAGCACAAGAAATAGTAGATGGTACAACTACTACACTTGATGATAGAGTAAGATTTGATTATAAATTAAATCTTCAACAAGATTCCTCTTATATACAAGCTTCTAGGAATGTACCAAGTAGTGCAGAAGAAGTTTCTAAAAAGACTGAACAAGAAAAAGATGATACTCAAACTTTAGAGGAGAAGCTTGCTGAAATGAGTGCTGCAGATGAAGCAACACCAACTAGTGAGTTAGGCCCTCTTACTGAAGAAGAGGTTATAGCTGTATCTACCCCTAGAAAGATCTTTAAAGATAGGCTTGATAGAATTAACGAATTTCTTCAAGGTAAAAGAAAAGCAACTGCCACAGTTAATGGTAATGGTTCATATACTGCAGTAATATATACAGATAAGTTTAGTGAAGTTGATGGTCTAGGAAGAGACATGAGGGATGGTGCTCAGGTTTTATTAACTCAGGAAGAAGCCAATAGAATGCTTCTTATAAAAGCTCAGAAGAAAATTAAAAAAATAACTTTGAAAGAAGCAGAAGCTGCAGAGCAAGAAGTTTTAAGAGATGCTTATACAAGAGCTTTAGAGCAATATGAGATAGTTGATGATGCTCCAATACTAGATATAAAAGAAAGAGTTGAGGCTTTTAATAAATCAAAAGCTACAACTGATACACCACAACAAACTAGTGAGGTTACAGAAAGTCCTGAAGTTAATTTTGAAGTAGAGAAACAAAATCTTAAAGATGCAATAGACGCTAGGAAAAAAGAAATTATTGCAAATACAGAAAGAAAAGATTTAAAGAATACACTTAAGAATGATAAAACTCTTAATGATCTTAAAAATAAATTAAGAGGTTTGCAGGCTAATAAAATTATTAGTCCAAATCTATCTATAACTGATGTAGAGGATATTAATGTATTTAAATCATGGGCTGCAAGTGCCTTACCTGATTTTATTTCTATAGATGATATTACTACTTTAGGTAATAATATGAAGGCTGGTGGTGTTAGAGTTGGTGCATTTGTTTTAGATGTTAATGATTTAGCTGAAAATATAAAAGTTAAAGGTACTATATATACTGGAGCTAGTAGCCCATATAGATACCATGAAGCATTTCACGGTGTGTTTAGAATGCTACTTACTGATGCAGAAATAGAAAAGTATTTAGGTCTAGCTAGAAGAGAGGTTAGAGAAAAGCTTAGAAAGGAAGGTAAAGACTTTAAGACTGAACTACAGAAATTTAGAAACTCAGCAGATACATATACAAATATGTCTGAGAAACGTCTTATAGAAGAATACTATGAAGAGTACTTAGCTGATCAATTTGAAATATTTAAGAAATCACCTAAACAAAGTACAACAAGTAGTGAAAATAAATCTTTATTTACAAGAGTTATAGAATGGATAAAAGCAGTATTGGGTAATTTTACAAGAAATGAACTTACTGATTTATATGAAAATATTGATGCAGGTAAATATAAAAGTGCAAGTACAGTTATAAATAGATTTACAGATGCTGTTGTCCAGGGAATTACAATAGAAGCAAATGTTCTTATACCAACTGAAGAGTTTGAAGTTAATGATAAAAAAGAATTTACATACTTAGATCCTGATGCTGCAAATGCTATGATTAGAAGTATGGCTGCTATTTATATAAGCAGAGAAGAGAAGAATACAAATACAAGTATAACTAGAAATGATCTTTTAACTGAGGTGATTAAAGATTTTAAACAGTTATATGATATAACTAGTGATGCAAACATAAATCTTAGTGTTGATCAAATAGATGCAATGTTAGAATATGATAGTGCATTTGAAAATTATGAAAAAGAAATAATTAATTCAGTTAGTAAATTTCTGTCTTTAGTTGATATAAGCCTTGAAGATCCAATATATGTTGCTGAATTAAAAGAAGATAGTGAAGGTCTTAGAAATGTTGATGATTGGGATAAAGATGCTTCTTTAATAGGAGGTTTTAGTTCTTTATCAGCAAAACTTAGAAGATATATTATGACAACTTCTGTTGAAGAGCGTGATATTTTTGACCATGAGGAACTAACTCCAGGTGAAAAACTTATTGTACCTGTAGACTTTAATGAAGCTTATAACGGCATGCTTAAAGCTGTAAAGAACACAACTGATGCTAATAAGATATTACAACAAATTTATTTATTTGGTCAAAATAATCCGCAGACTAATGCCGTTGCAACAAGGATATTTAATGATTTAGGTATTACTGAAGAAGATATTGCAAATAATACATTGGAAAATGGTGTCAAGAATCCATTATTTTTTAATGCATTAATTAAAGGTTTAGAAAATTTTAGAGTTGATTATTTATTTATTCATAGAAATGTTGATGGAAGAATTGTAACATATTCTGCTGCACAAAGAGATGATGCAAATTCTCAAATAGATAGATGGGGGCAAGCATACAGTACTATATTTAAATATAAATTAAAAATGAATCCCGCCTTTAAGAAAGAAGCTCTTTCATTTTTAGATACATTTCAAAGGGGTTTGAATAAAACTCCTAAAAAAATGTCTGATGAAAGTCTTTCAAAAAGATCTAAGGAAGCAGCAGATAAATTTAGAGAGTATTTAGGTATTAATATAAGCCGTCAATATATTGCTTATCATCTTGTACAAGGGATACAAGATTTAACACCTAATCAAAAGCTTTTAAAAGATGTTCATCAAGGTGTTAAATTAATTACTGAAGAAAATGTAAGTAATTTAAAAACTGCTGTTGAAAATAATGTATATATTTTTAGTACAAAAGATGCTGGAATGCAAGGTATTTTAAAACAAATATCTATTGCAAATGCACCATTTGATGAAACCGTTGGTGCTTCAGTTTTTAAGAACGCAGAAGGTAATTTAGTTTATGCTCACCAAAAGCCAACTTTTCATTTAAAAAGAATAGCAGCATTAAATGATCCCGCTAAACTTGAAGAGTTAAAACAAAATGATGAGTATTTAAATGATAATTTACTTTTAAATTCTTCAGCATTTATAGAATTATCTAGAGAAAGAAGATTAAGCGTAACAAGAATTTCTGGAGGAAAAAAGGGTAACATTAATATAACAGATGAAGGTTTAGAAGAATCAAGAGGTGAAGGTAAAGATTATGGTGATTTTACAGCTAAAGATTTTATCACTACTTTATTGAATAGTTATACAGATTCATTTAATTCATCTACAGGAAAATTAGATGCAACAGTTTCTATTGAAGATGCTGATGGTAATATTATAGAAGAAGCTCTTTCACCTGTACTTATAAGAGTAATTGAAGCATCTAATACTGGAGATATGACCAAGCTTCCTGTAATTAAAGCAGTTAAACTAGGATCTAAAGGTAGTATTGAGCTAACAGATGAAGCTCTTGATGGATATTTAAATAATATTAAAGCTGAGTTTGAAAGAATTAAAAGAGAGTCTAATGAAGAAACAAAGACTTCAAGAAAGATTGTAGATTACAATGATGGTGCAATGCGTGCACTTAAGTTTAATCAAAATGCATCATTACTTTCTCCAGGTAAACTTATAGATACCTATACCAAGTCTGTTAAATTTGTTACTTCAGATGCACAGTTGAGTAGAGTCAGAGAAGGAAATCAAAAAGCATTATTTTATAATAAAGATGTTGCTACAAAGATTATTAAGTTTACAGATACAAATGAAGTTAGGCAAGCACTTATTCAAGAAAAAGGTAAACCCGGTAATAAAGCAATACTTCCTGTAAAAAACTTAGGTTTAGTAACTGTTACTAATCTTAATAGAGAAGAGATCTTTACTTTATTAGGTGAGGCGGTATCAAATGAAAAAACTAAAATAGCTAAATACCCTGTGAAAATTGGTGAAGCAACTTTTTACACAGAGTCAAATGATTTAAGAAAGTTCTTAAAGGGTCAAATACCAATGTATATTTATACACTTGACAATGAAGTAGTAGATACAACTGATACTTTAGAACAACCAACAGAAGAAACTGCTGAGGTTACTCAAGAACCTGTTATTAAATCAACAGATTCAAGAAACTGGAAAGAAGATATAGAACAAGCAATAGCTAATGATCCTACATTATCTTTTGATGAGGTTATTGATTCTTTAGGTGGTATGAAAATTTTTGAAGAGTTTTTAAAAAATAGACTTGAGCTTGAATTTCAAAACTTTAATAAAAAATTAAACTCCATTTCTACAGATGCAGATTTAAGCAATTATATTAGATTTGGTCTTACTAATAAATTTGGTGATAACACGGGAGTAGTAGCTAAATCCAATAATCAATTAAATCTTATAGATAATAAAGAATATAACTTAAGACAAATATTTTTTAGCAATAATTTAAATACTATAGCAATAAATCAAATATTACTTGGTGATACTGCAATAAGTTTAAAAGATGCTGTGGATGCTGTAAAAAGAGCTAAGATGCAAAATGCTGCATATGATAGTGCTGCTAGTATAATAAGTGCACCAGAGTATGCTATTGAACACCCACTTCAACAAATGAATTTGTTTGCATTAACAGAACCAAAAGCTGCTGCAACATTTAATGAAGGTGAAATAGATTACGCAGATGCACAGTTGTGGATGACAACAAAAGCATTTAGATATATGTGGTTTGGATTTGGTAAGCTTTCTGCTTCTCAAGCAGAGTTATTAAATAAGGTAGACGCTGGTGAAGATATATCTTATGAAGAGCTTCTGGGTAATGCAGATAAGTCAAATGAAAGCTATGCTAAGATAAATGCAATGCTTAACTCTAAAAAGCTTGTGTACGGTGATGGTCAAACTTTTGTTAAGATGTCTGCTTTTACTCTTACTAAACAATATACATCAAGACAAGATGAGAATGGCAACTGGGTTGCTAAAGAAAATAAAGTTGAGCTCCATAACTTAAGAGAAAGAATGGAGAAGTTTGAAGCAGAACAATGGTCAAAAGGTATTGGTACTATTGCTATGGCTGCTCCTGTATCTGCTCTTAAGATGATGAAAGAAAATGTTCAGGATATTAATGAAGCATTATCCACTGATGTTGCATTTACTGAAGATCAATCTATGCAACTAGATGCTAATTTTATGGGTCTCCAAACTATAACACCATCTAATAAGCTTATAGTAACTGATGCAACACAGATTAAAACAATTGTAACCTCTGAGCAAAAAGATGATACTGAAGTTATTATTGATGGAGAACCAACAACAATAGGTGCAATAAGAAAAAGTTATAATGGTGCTATTAAACAAAGAGTATCACTTAAATACATAAACAGGAGAAACTTACTTTTTGATTTTGATATAGAGTATGCTATGGATTTATTAAAAGAAAGTGTTAAAGAAGGTGATATAAAACCTGATTTATATGTTTATTTAAATTATGCACAAGCTGGATTGGAAGCATCTAATGCTACAAGTAATATCTTAGAGATGTTTTCTTTAGATGAAAACGGAGAGCAAAAGTATAATCTTAATAATCCTCAAACAGTTAAAAAGTTTGAACAATTGTTTTTATCATTCTTTTCTAAAGGAGTACTAAGTGAAAAAACAACGGGTATGAGCATGACTCTGGTTTCTGATTTAGGTGTAAGAGTTTACAGAAGAGTTCTTTCTGTTGATGAAAATGGAATGCCTGATAGACAAGAAGTAATTAGAGAAGATGTTTGGGATAGAATGTCAGATAAACCTGAGATTCTATTTAATATTGATGACGGTGCTTCTAAAGCAGCTGATTCAAATTTAAGTGGTTTAGAAGCTGCAGTTGAAGAAGCAGGTTCTGAAGGTGTTGTTATCCTTGACCGTTTAAGATCTAACTTAAAAGATTATGACTCAAAAGGAGAGTGGACACGTCAAAGATATTCTGAAATGATCATACCACCTCATCATACTGAGGTTGGTGATTTAATTGCAGATACTAATGCAGCTATTCCTGAAGCTGTAGCTAAAATGTTTGGAGTACGTATTCCATCACAAGATAATCATTCAGCAGTAAATTTAAAAGCTGTTGATTTTATGCCTGGGTTTTATGGTTCTTCTGCAGTATTTGCTAGAGAACTTATAGAAATATCAGGTGCGGATTTTGATATTGATAAACTTTACATTCAATCAAAAGATTTTTATGTAAAAGATGGTGAATTTATTGAGTATGGTAAAGCAAATACTGCAGAAGGATTGTATGTTGATTATATTCAAGCAGTAAACAAAAATGTTAATACAGCTGGATCAAGTCTTAATCAAGCACTTTTAAAACAAAAAAATTCAGGTAGTTCAAGAGGTTTATCTCTTGCTGAAGAGTCAACAGCTAGTGATGACGGTTTTAATGAAAATGCAATTAAGGCTTTATCTGTAACTGGATTACCAATTAGTTTTGAAGAGTATTTGGAATACAAAGAGCAATATAATAATGAACCTTATTCTGAGGCAATAAATAATAAAATAGTTGATTATAAATTTGCTTTAATTGGAAATGAGCATGTAACTAATACACCTGGAAGAGAAGTTGCAATATCACATGAACCTGCAGATACTAAAGTATTAGAAAATTTATTAGAAGATTTAGCAGAAGATATTCCTTATTTTCAAAATGTACTTGATAATGAAGAAATGGATGTGGATAATCTATTAGGTCAGGTTTTAAGTTTTGCTGCTAATAAAGAAGGAGCAAAATCAATTGGATCAGTTGTACTACCTAATTTATATCTTAATCTATTACAGGAATATAAAGCTAAAGTGGGTTCTGAAAAATTAGGAGCTCAAAAAACAACTATCAATCTTAAACTTAATGATTTAAATTATAATGACTTTGGCATTACTGAAAGTTCAGATGGTAATAGAACGCAGTATGTGTTATCTGCTTTAATTACAGCAATGACGGATAATGCTAAATTAAGATTATCATCAAAACTAGGATTAAATAAGGATGCATTGGCTGTTGTAGCTAATATGACAGCATTAGGTGTTCCTATTAAAACATCTATTTTATTAATCAACCATCCAACAATAAAAGAACTTTATTTTAAAGCTATAAATAAAGAGCAACCAATGGATCCGGGTATTGGTAAATTAGTAAAAGACAGAATAGAATTACTAGAAGAAGCATTTGGTGATTTAGAATCTGTTTCAGTAATGGATCCACTTCTGTCAAGTGAAATAGATGATAATTTACTTGGTATAGATAAAGACAATATAGCAAAGAAAATTAAGGACAATGAGTTTACACGTGAAAAAGCAATTAAAGAATATTCTATATTAAAGCAATTTCAAATAGCTCATGATATTAAAGATTATACTAGTAAATTAGGTGCTGTATTTAGTCTTACTAATGGTTTAGGAAAAGATGTATCTGCTATTAATAAAACAAGTGCTGATGTTAATGATTTAGGTTTAAATTTAAATAATGCTGAGTACAAAAAATATACTGAAGAAAGAATAAATAAAGGTTTACCTGTAATTGATGTTAGAGATTTATTTAAAGATACATGGCAAGGAGAATATCTTAAAATTTTTAAAGAAATAAAAGATAAGATACTACCTAATGTAATGTTAACTCAAACACAAACTTTTCAAGATCTATATGACCAGGTTATTTTAAACATGAATGATTATTCATTAGATGAAAAAACACTTGAAAAGATAAGAATTGATTTATTAAGTTATTTAACTATCAAAGCATATGATCAAAAACTTTTAACTGAGGATTCTAAATATGCTGGTTCATTAAGTAATGGTATTATATATCCTCAATTAGAAGGTGAAAAAATTACTGAGGTAGTAGAAAGATTAAGAAAGAGCAATCCTAATAATTTCTTTTTAGATTCCTTTGTAGTACTTGAAGGTTCAAATGATGAAGGAAATACTACAGGGTTAAACCTTGCAAATGCAAATACTTTTAATAATTTAAGTGATAGCAATAAAGTTAATCTACAGTCATCATTTGCTAAACTTTATGGTGAACTTGAAACAAGAGCTGATGCTACTAAAATTATTCATTATATAATGGTTAAAGATGGTTTTTCATACGGCTATCAATCCTTATTAGATGCACTAACTCCTTTTACTTTTGAAACATTCTTAAGTCAAATTGATACTGCTGAAGTAGCATTAAGAGGTAGATCTGAAGATGCTTTATTTAAGCAAACATTTGGTTTTAACTATGATGAAATGGTGGATGATTTCATTAAGGGTTATTTAAAAAATACAAATAACAAACTTAATTTAAAGAATAACTGGAGTATTGGTGCATATAATCCTGTTGTGACCAATATAGATGTTCAAGTATCACTTTATAAAAATCATATAGTTTCTATAAATACAGATACTTTATATATATTTGGGGATAATGAAGCAGAAAATGGAAAAGATGGTAATCGTTCTATAAGAGATTTGGGTAATACTGCTAGAATAGTATATAAAAAGAATCTTGCTGATACAAAATCTAATTATTATACAGAGACAGATTATGATAACTTTATACAAACTTATGAAGAATCTTTAGATGCATTAGAGAACTTAATAAGTGAATATGATAAAGTTGTATTTCCTAAATACTTAATACCACAAAGTGAAATTAAAAATGTAAAAGAGAATAGTCCTGCAATATTTGAATATTTACAAGAATCTTTAAAAAATAGATTTGGTTATGATCTATTGGGTGGGAAAAAGGTTTCTAAAAAAATAAGTAAAAACATAGAGAAAACAGAAGTGTTTATTGATGAAAGCGGTGATAAAGCAAGACTTAAAATAAATACATACCCTGGTCAAAAGATTACAGATACTGCAGATGTTATGGATTTACGTAAACCAAATGTAAATAAGCAGAAAAAGAATACGTATACAAACTTGAAGAAAAAAGGGTTTACTCCTGAAAATATACAAATTAAAGGCACCACTTACCTAGAAGTACCTGTTCCATTAGTAAGAAGAATAAATGTTGGAACCACGGAAGCTCCTAGATATAGATATTTTGTATTAGATAAGTATCAAAGTGTTGTACCTAAAAAAATGACAGCGTCACAATTACCAACTGCAAATTATGCTGAGTATATAGAATTTGAACCACAGGGATCCCGCAGTCAATGGGCAGCAGGTTTTATGTTTGCTGGTAATGTACCTACATCAAAAGAAATTAGAAATTTTGTAAAAAATTCTACTGACCAAGATTTTGATCCTGAAATGAATTTGGATTATGATTTTGATATGATGGATAATACATTACCAAGTGAAGCTATAACTGCAGGTGCAAGTGTGGAATATGATGGTGAATCTATTAAAATTGATGGAAAAAATCCTGATAATATAACTGAAAAAGATGTTGAACAAATTGCTAATGATAATAATGCTGAATTTATAGAAAGAGAAATTACAGATGAAGATGTTGATGCAGATAATGAAGCATTGTCAAGTTTAATAGATCAGTTAGGTACACCTAAAGAAAATAATTATCCTACATTAACTGAATTTTGGGATAGCAACATACAGTTAAATAAAGAAAATAAAGCTAAATTAGCAGATAATAATATTAATGATTTAGATGATTTTATAAAAGCATATGAAAGTGGCATTTATGAAAATGAGGAAACATTTATAGATCAAATTAAAAAATGTAATTTATAAGTTATGGCAAAGTGTCCAAATAGAAATACAGATGAATATAAAGTTTTAAAAGAAAAGTTTAAAACTAATATTGCTACAGATAATATCATAAATACATGGCAAGATCTTAATAAGTCTGAAAATTTTCCAACATTAAAAGAAGCTGTTGATTTTAAAAAAAATCAAAAAGTTTTTTATTCATTAAAGCAAAATGAATTTGCGGAGGCACTATTAGCTAATTTAAGCAGGCTTCAGTTTATTAGTAAGTTAGGAGATAACTACTATGTAAATAATTCTGATAGAACAACTTGGGATCCAAGTACATGGGAGTATAATGAAAAAATTTTAGAGAAGAATTTAAAATTTGCTAAAAAATATTTAGATATAAATAATATATCACCGGAAGCTGTTGATTTTGTTAAAACAGAAAAAGCATATAAAGTAGTTGTTAAGAAAAATATATTTTCACCAGCTGATGAGATAAATGCAAAGAAAAATAGAACATCCCCTCACTCTAATAACTTAATAGTACACCTACAAAGAATATTCCCTCAAACAAATATTGAAATTGTTTCTGTAAAAGTGGCAGAGGAGTATTATAATTCATTACCTGAAGAGCAAAAGGCAAGAGCACCTTTTAAAGATATAAGATCTTTTTATGTTAATGGAGAAGCTGTATTAATTAAAGGACGTACAAGTAATGAAACAGCTATAGAAGAAGTATTACACCCTTTTGTAGATGGTTTGTTTATAGATAACCGAGAATTATTTGATGGACTATTGGAAGAATCTAAAATTAATTTTCCAGTATTATGGCAAGGTATACAAGATTCATATACTAATAGAAAAGGATTTAATGATACAGTAAGAGAACTAGAATTGGTTACTCAAGCATTATCTAGACATTTTAATAATGAATTTGAGAAAACACCTACAACATCTTTTAAAAATAAAATCAAACAATTTTTAAAATGGTTCAGTGGTATTATTAAAAACTTTCATCAGTATCTTACTGGTAGACCTTTAGTTATAAAGCCTGCAAGTCTAAAAGAGAATGCAAAACTTACAGACATAGCAAAGCTTTTAAATACATCTGATATAGAGTTTAGGATGGAAAGAATTATTGATTCAAAAGTTAAGTATAGTCTTACACCTGAAAAAGAAAGTATTATAGAATTTGCATTATCACAAACTGTAAATGATCATCAAGCCAATGTAATTAAAAGGTTATTTAATACTGCAATGCTTGATGAAGCAGAGTTTGATAACTTAGTTGCTGGAGTTTCTCAGCCTACTGAATCTGATAGTCTTGTGGCATTTGATAAAGCTTCACATACATACGTAGATGTTGTAACAGGTGAGCCTTATTTATCAGCAACAACTGCTATTAAAGGTGGAATGACTCAAGAAAAACAAAAAGAAGTTGAGTTAAATTTAGAAATAGGCAATGAGTTTGATATGATTTTAGATGCTATTATTTCTAATAAATCATTTGATGCTATAAAAGATAGTATTAAATTATTAGATCCGGTAAAAGCAGAAATTGCATATAACAATATGTTAAGCAATATTAGAATGTTAACTGCAGATGGTGGAGTAGCTATTCCACAAGTTATTTTATATGATAAAGAAACACAAATTGCAGGCACTGCGGATTTATTAGTTATTACAAAAGAAGGTAGAATTAAAGTTTTGGACCTTAAAACAAGTAAAAATTTTGTAAGAAATAATGAAGGTTATGATGGAAAAAAATGGGAACTAGAAGGGCCTAGAGAAGAAACAGTTAATGGTAAAAAAGTAATTGTACCCGGTTCACTGCTAAAACAAAAAGGTGTAGACAGACTTTCTACAAAACAACAACATAACTTACAGGTTAATTTATATAGAAGAATGCTTGAAAATATGGGTTATGAAGTTGACCAAAGTGATTGGGCTGCATCTACATTTCATATTAAAGTAGATATAGAAGGTAAAGGGAAGGATCAAAAGTTCTTAGGTACATTTGAAACGGATGATTGGATTCCTCACCCATCTTCTCAAAATATAGATAAGGTTAATATGCTAATACCAAGATTCACTGATGTAATTGCAGAACAAGAAATAAATGAATCTAAAGAATTATCAGATGATACACCTGTAGATATGAAGAACATACTTACAGATGATGAGAAGATACCAGAAAAATTAAGTGATTACACAGAATACTCTGTAATTTCAGGAATATTAGATGATTATAAAGGTGCCTTAGTTACTCAGCAAAAAGCCATAGATATGATTAGGAGTAACATATACATGGATAGAAGTAAAAAAGAAACAAAAGAATATATTATGAATTCTATTGCTGCTGTAAATGTAGCAAAAGGTGAGGGTCCTAAAGCAAGAGCTGCATTATACACATCCTTTTTAACAGATGCATTAAAACAAATTAGAAGTTTTACAGAATATGTTGAGGATCCTAAAAACTTTAGTGATCCTGCTTATATAGGTTACGTTTTAAATTTTGATAGATTTATAGAAACATACCGTGGATTATATTCAATACAAAAATCAGATGAATTAAATGCAACACAAAGATCATTAGTTCTTAATTTACAATTAGAACTTAATAAACTTGAAACCACTAAAACTAGCGGTGAGGGATTAATTGATCAAGCTATTACAAATTATGGTAGAGAGGTAATAAAAAGTAAATCTAATAAAGATTTTGGAAAGGAAGAGTTAGATGATCTTTTGATGTTTGCTAAAGACATTAGCATGGGAGAATTTTCAACAGGTGATTTAGCTACATCTTCTGATACTATTTTAGCTGTTATGGATAAAATATACAAAGCTAAAAAACAACAGTTATTAGATAGATTGCAAATAAGAGATGAGATTATAAGACAAAAAGCATTTAAACTTCAAAAACTTTCTCCTGAAAAAGATCCTCAAAAACTTTATCAGTTTATGATTGAGTTTGATGAGAATGGTGAACCTACAGGTGAGTATGTAAAGAAGTTAGGTAAAAATTATTATGGTAAATTAAAAGAATTAAGATCACAATTTTTTGATGATAATGGTCAATGGCTCAAATACAGAGATGTAACTAATATAGAAGATGCTTCAAAAGAAGATATAGAATTTAATATAAAACTAGCTAATGCAAAAAAAGAATTTTCTGATTTTTGGAGAGCTGAAACTAAAGGTCCTGATGGTAAACCAGCTAAAGGTAATTATCATTACTATTCTGAAGAGTTTAAAAAAGAAAGAGATAAGTTTGAATACTTTTCACCTATTGGAGAACATGGCGTATGGAGAAAAAGATCTGCAGTATCATCAAGAGCTTATGCTAGATTTCAAGCTAAATATTATGAAGAAGTAGACTACATAAAAGCTGTAAGAAAAAATGGAAGACCAACGGGGCAGATTGTTAGAGATCAAAGCATGCCCGTACCTAAAAGAAAATATAGAATTGCCAGAGAAGAAGCTAAAGATGGTACTCCATTATTGAGTGAAAAGTATCAAGCAATAATGAATAATACTGATACAGAGTTAGGTAGAGCACAAAAAGATTTTTATGAAACATTTGTAAGAATTTATGAAAAA
>TARA_R110002096_G_scaffold14041_3_pt1 | contig 32174 bp, 30 predicted proteins | sample TARA_R110002096 | Tara Oceans TARA_R110002096 (sample SAMEA4397295) | marine metagenome | biome: Polar Biome; feature: [DCM] deep chlorophyll maximum layer (ENVO:01000326); material: water (ENVO:00002006), including particulate matter (ENVO:01000060) such as... | depth 35 m
AACCTCACCCAAACTCGAGGCCAGCATGCTTAAAACCACCCTAACCGCCCTACTCTGCACCATCACCACAGCCTCCCATGCCCAAATGGTCGACGCCGAACAAATCCGCCCGATCCTGACCATGACCAAAAACAGCTGGGTCGCCGTGCTCTCGGGCATTTGATTTCATCAAATCCCTGCCGCACCACCGAATTGCTCTGCAATTCGGTGTAATCAAAACCCTGCGGATCGACATCACATACGACGATGATACAACAGACAACGAAACCTACACCCGCGCCGCAATTCAAATACAGTAATTTTGCAAAATCATTATTTTACAACTACTTAACCCCCTGTCCCCATGGGGACACTACAATTTCGACCGTTCCAACATCCCAAACAAGTCTCGTGGATCATCGGGATCGGCCAGCATATCCAACTGATCAAAAAACGCCGTACCCTCGATGTTTTTCAAAACATACCTGAGCGCCGAAAAATCCTCGATCGCGAAGCCAACGGAATCAAACAACGTGATCTGATTATCACGAACCCGCCCCGTGGCCGCGCCCGTCATCACTTCCCATAACTCCGTCACAGGATGATCATCCGCCAGCTGTTGAATTTCCCCCTCAACCCGCGTCTGTTCTGGATACTCTACAAATATATCCGAACGCCGCAAAATATCGCCATGCAATTCCGTCTTGCCGGGACAATCCCCGCCAATCGCATTGATATGAACGCCCGCGCCCACCATGTTATCCGTCAAAATCGTCGCTGACTGTTTATCCGCCGTGCAGGTCGTAATAATCTGCGCCCCCGCAATCGCCTCCTCTGCCGATTGGCACGCCACAACATCCAACCCCTTGCCCGTCAAATTACGCACCACCTTGGCCGTGGCCGCAGCATCAATATCGTACAAACGCACCGTATCAATCCCACAAACCGCCTTGAACGCCATGCACTGAAACTCGGACTGCGCGCCATTTCCAATCATCGCCATCGTCTTCGCATTCTTGGGTGCCAAATACTTGCCCACCATCGCCGACGTCGCCGCCGTGCGCAACGCCGTCAACATCGTCATTTCAGACAGCAAAACAGGATACCCCGATTGAACATCCGCCAACAACCCAAACGCCGTCACAGTCTGTAACCCCTCTTTGGTATTCTTGGGGTGGCCATTCACATATTTGAACCCATACATCTCGCCGTCCGACGTCGGCATCAATTCGATCACACCCACATCCGAGTGCGACGCGACGCGCGGCGTTTTATCAAACAACGGCCAGCGTTTAAAATCAGCTTCGACCTCCGCCGCTAGCTCCACCAACGCACGTTCAAGCCCGATGTGTTGGATCAACCCCATCATATTGTCCACGGATACAAACGGCACATATGCCTTTTCAGAAGGTGTCAGCATCAAAAACTCCAAGTTGTTCTGTCAAAAATACGCCGCCCCAAAAGCGACCCCAATAGATCCACCATCAAACGCGCGGTTTTACCTGTGTCGTCCAAAATCGGATTTAACTCTACTATATCCAACGAACTGACCAACCCACTGTCATGCAATAATTCCATCACCAAATGCCCCTCGCGTTCGGTCGCACCACCTGGCACCGTCGTACCGACGGCGGGTGCAATCGCGGGATCCAGAAAATCCACATCCAACGAGACATGCAACAATCCATTGGCCGCCTTGACCCGATCCAGAAATTCAACCAACGGCGCCTTGATCCCAAACTCATCAATATACCGCATATCGGCCACGGAAATATTCAATGCCTGCAAGGCTTGTTTTTCCGCCAAATCAACAGAGCGCAATCCAATCATCGCAACATTGGCGGGCGGCAACACTGCGTCCAATTCAGGATAATCTTCGAAACCCGCTTGCCCCGTCACATATGCAACGGGCGTGCCATGCAGATTGCCACTGGATGTGGAATGCGGTGTGTGAAAGTCAGGGTGCGCGTCAAGCCACAGCGCAAACAATGGCCGCCCTACCGATGCCGCATAGGATGCAACGCCCGAAACCGTCCCAGATGCCAGCGCATGATCACCACCCATAAATATCGGCAATCCATGCGCCATCTGTTCCTTGGCCACCGTGGACAGTGCGCGCGTCCACGCCACGTTTTGAGCCAATTTGTGCACGCCATCGCGATCCATGGGATCATCCGCGTGGGGTTTTGGCGCGACATCGCCCCAATCCACAACATTATGCCCCTGATCCGCAATCGCCTGTTCAATCCCCACAGTCCGCAGGGCATCAGGCCCCATCAAACAGCCCTTTTTGGCCTTACCACAATCCAGTGGCACACCAATCAATATACAATTTTTCTTTTCCATAGGTGACAGTTTGCATTCCGAAACGGGTAGAGGTAAACCATACATATTGACCATATCATGCGATCATTTACCGAAACGGATAGTATAAATGGACACATTGGATAAAAAATTGCTGAATGCATTGAAAAAAAATGCACGCACCAGCCTGTCTGATTTGGCGGTGGAATTATCGGTGACCCGCGCCACCATACGTGCTCGTATGAATGCGCTGATTACATCGGGCGAGATCGCGGCTTTTACAGTGCTGACAAGATCGGACATCACGCCGCACCCTGTGCGCGGTTTGATGATGCTGGAAATCGAGGGCACGGGTGCCCACACCATTCGTCAAAAGCTGTTAACAATGCCACAAGTCGCTTGTGTCCATACGACAAACGGCAAATGGGATATGGTTGTTGATTTGGCGACGCAAACCCTTGGCGAGTTCGATGACAGCTTATTCAAAATTCGTAAAATCGCGGGTGTCAAAGGGTCGGAAACCAACCTGTTGTTATCGACCAAACAGTCGTAACGCAGTTATTCCAAGTTTAATCGGGAATATTCAGCAAATTTCCGAACTTGCGCATCGTCGCTTTATGCGTCAGCGGCCTCTTTCAACGCTTCTAATTCAACCCATTCTTCCTCTAGCGCTGCCAAAATCTCGTGGCGCTCAATCAGGCCATCCGTGGCTTTTTGAAACTTGGCGGGATGTTCTGAAAACAGATCAGGTTGTGACAGGAACTCTTCTAATTTGGTGATCTCTGCTTCGGTGCGTTCGATCACGCTGGGCAGCTCTTCCAGACGATGTGTTTGGGTGAAACTCATGCCATCCGATCCACTCGCTACTGGTGCCTGATTACCCTTGCCCGATTTCTTCTTGCCGGCTTTTTTGACAACACCGTCATCACCGCCGCGCAGTTTTTTCTGTGTCTGATAATCTGTCCAACCACCAGCATAGGGGGTTACAATACCGTTGCCCTCAAACGCCAATGTCGTCGTCGCCACGCGATCAAGGAAGTCACGGTCGTGACTGACCAACAACACAGTACCGTCGTAGCCGTCCAAAATTTCCTGAAGTAAATCAAGAGTTTCAACGTCCAAGTCGTTTGTTGGTTCATCCATTACCAACAGATTACTTTCGCGTGCCATGATCCGTGACAACAACAAGCGTGCTTTTTCGCCACCCGACAAAACCTTGACTGGACCACGTGCTTGGTTTTCGTCGAACAAAAATTCTTTCAAGTAACCAACCACATGACGGGGCATGCCGCGCACCATGATTTGATCATTTTTGCCTGAAACGCCTAAATCTTTGTCTTCGGTCAAACTCTCCCATAACGTCTGTTCTGGGTTCAAGGCAGAGCGGTTTTGATCGAAAATCGCCGGCAACAAGTTTACACCCATTTTAACCGTACCGCTGTCAGGTTCCAACGCCCCTGTCAGGATATTCAGCACCGTGGTTTTACCCACACCATTTGGCCCAACCAGCGCGATACGTTCGCCGCGTGTTACCTTAAGCGTCAGGTTTTCAATGATAACTTTGTTATCAAATGCTTTGGACACGCCATCCACATTGACCACCAACTTGCCTGATTTTGGCCCATCAGCAAAGGCCATGGCCGCCGCGCCTTGGCGCTTAATCTGGCTTGAACGCTCGTCCTTTAAATCACCCAAACGACGCACGCGCCCTTGGTTGCGTTTACGCCGCGCAGAAATGCCCTCGACTGCCCAACGTGCCTCGGCCTTGATTAGACGGTTCAGCTTGTGGCGTTGTTGATCTTCTTCTTCGAACGTTTTGTCGCGCCAATCTTCGAATGCTTCGAACCCCTTGGGGTTTTGGCGGACTTTGCCGCGATCAACCCACATGGTGGCGCGCGTCAGGTTCCGTAGGAATGTACGGTCGTGTGAAATCAACACAAACGCCTTTTTAGTTTGACGTAATTCTGTTTCCAACCACTGAATTGCCTCGATATCCAAATGGTTTGTCGGTTCGTCCAGCAACATTAATTCAGGCTCTTCGGACATGATTTTCACCAATGCTGAACGACGGCGTTCGCCACCCGACGCCGTGGTAGGCGGTGTGTTCAAATTCAGCTTCAGGCCTTCGGCAATAATATCAACTTTGTAAAAATCCATTGGATCCAATTCGGACCGCGCGTAATCACCCAAGGTTTGATACGTGGACAAATCGGGATGCTGATCCATGTACCCAACGGTTTGACCTGGTCGCAGGAATATGTTGCCTTGATCGGGTTCAATCAATCCCGCAATGACCTTCATCAGGGTCGACTTACCAGAGCCATTACGCCCCACCATACACATACGATCACCCTCTTGGATCGTCAGGCCAAGGCCGTCAAACACAGGGTTACCGCCGAATGTCAGCGCTATATCAGAAAGGGTCAAGATAGGAGGTCGTGCCATGGCGCCCTAATGTGGCAAATACGACGTCCCGTCAAGACGTCAAAATTACCGATAAACGCAGACTTTACTTGTCACTGCCCACAGTGTTGCCTAAAACGTCGTGAAACGAATTATCACAGGTAGAAAACCATGCTGTCATCAATGCGCACCAGTAAGAAAAATAAGCCTTTTGTTTTTGCACTTTTAGGCTTGCTTGCCTTTGGTTTGGTCGGTTTTGCATCAGGTGGTGTGTCAAGTACACGGATCAAATCCGTGGGCACGGTTGGCGATGAACCAATTCCTGTGAACGCTTACGCACAAAGTTTACGCAGTACCGTCCAAAATATTTCGCAACAGATTGGTCGCCAACTGACCGCCCAAGAGGTTTTCGCCTTTGGTTTGCAAAACACCGCCCTTCAAAACGTCGTGTCTGGCGCCGCCCTCAGCAGTGAAGCAGAGCGTTTGGGTTTAAGCGCAGGGAATGACCAAGTGGCCCTAGAGATTTTTGCCACCAGTACGTTTTTTGACATGGATGGAAATTTCGACGAACAGAGATATAAGTCCGCGTTGCAACGTGCCAACATGACCCCCAAAGAATACGAAGCCGAAACACGCAAGGCAATTGCACGCGGGTTGATCGAGAGCGCAGTCGCCGCCGGATCGGATGTTCCCCAAACACAAGCAATGGCATTAATCACCTTCGCCCGCGAAAAACGCAGCTTTGATTACGCAATCTTGGATATGTCAGCATTAGATACGCTTGCGACTGACCCAACAGAGGCGCAAATTTTTGCCCAATACGAAAATGAACCCGCACTATATACCGCGCCACTGACACGTAAAATCACCTATGTGACTGTCAGCCCTGAAATGATGGCCGCTTTGGTGGATGTACCTGCAGGAACCCTTGAACAAGAATACAAGGATCAAGAAGCGCGCTTTAACCGGCCTGCACGTCGTCTGATTGACCGCATTTCATTCGCGACGACAGAAGATGCACAAACAGCCAAAGAACAGATGGCTGAAAACGTAATCACCTTTGATGCTTTGGCGCAAGAGCGTGGGTTAAGTACCGAAGATATTGATTTGGGCGAAGTCGAAGAAGGTACATTGGACAGCGACATTGATGCGGCTTTGTTTGAAGCCAACACTCTGGGATTATTTGGGCCATTTGACACCGACATCGGCCCTGCATTGTTTCGCGTCAATGCGACTTTCAATTCACAAAACACCCCTTTTGAGGACGCCAAAGAGGAGCTGAGTGCAGAATATGTTGGCAATGAAAGCCGTCGCTTGATCATCGAAATGGTCAGCGATCTAGATGAATTATTGGCGCAGGGCATATCGTTGGAAGATCTTGCGGATGAAACCGAATTAACCTTGGGTCAAATTGACCTGACCGATCAATCCCAAGAAAGCATTGCCGCTTACGCCGAATTCCGCGATGTTGCACTGAGTGTCACAGACAGCGACTTTCCTGAAATCAAAGACCTGTCGGATGGTGGCATTTTCGCCTTGCGCTTGGACGAAATTATCGAACCAGTACTGCGCCCCTTGGCCGATGTACGTGACCAAGTTGCGACCGATTGGGCACAGGCCACAAACCAAGCTGCCTTAAATGCAAAGGCCAGCGACATTGCCCAGCAATTAGATGCAGGCGTTGCATTTGACGCGCTGGGCCTGACGGCTCAATCTCAAACTGACATCACGCGCGATGCTTTTGTCGAAGATGTGCCAGCAACCCAAATTCAAGATTTGTTCGCCATCAATACGGGCAAAACCAACACCAACAATGTTGGCGAAACTGTTGTCGTGGCGCGGGTACAGTCGATTACGCCGTTCGATCCGTCTACTGATGAAAACAAGGCATTGATCGCCCAAGTTAAAATGCAATTGGGCAACCAAGTTACTGGCGATTTGTTGCAATTATTTTCGACCGCTTTGGAAGCACGTGATGGCGTTAAGTTCGACCAAAATGCAATCAACCAAGTGAACACCCAAATCTTGGGCGGCACAGGCGGTTAATATGAAAATTCTGCCAAGCGTTGCGGACTTCGCCAATGTCTTTGACAGGGGCGCAAACCATTTGGTTTACACGCGGCTGTCTGCAGACTTGGACACACCTGTATCCCTGATGCTGAAACTCGCACAAGCGCGCAAAAACAGCTTTATGCTTGAAAGTGTAACAGGCGGCGATGTGCGTGGGCGGTATTCTGTGATTGGAATGAACCCTGATCTGATTTGGCGGTGTGATGGTACCACAGCGGCATTGAACCGTAGCGCGTTGATTGACGATGAAACATTCACAACTGAAACCAGCGATCCTCTGACATCTTTGCGGGCGATTTTGGACGAAACCAAAATCGATTTACCTGATGATTTGCCCCCTATGGCGGCAGGGCTGTTTGGGTATTTGGGGTATGATATGATCCGCTTGGTGGAACATCTACCGAATGTGAACCCTGATAACCTGCAACTGCCAGATGCGGTGATGATGCGCCCCTCTGTGATCGTGATCGTTGACGGTGTCAAAGACGAGCTGACAATCGTGTCACCCGCATGGAACACAGGCGCAATGAATGCCAAAGCGGCCTATGCACAGGCGGCGGAACGGGTGTCTGCGGCCCTGCGCGATTTGGAACGTTCCCTGCCCCGTGGCGGCATTTTGGGCAATTCCACGGATGTCGGTGAACCCGTTTCCAACTTAACCAAATCGCAATATTTCGATGTGGTGAACAAAGCCAAGGATTACATCAAAGCAGGCGACATTTTTCAGGTGGTACCCAGCCAACGTTGGACTGTGGATTTCCCGTTACCACCATTTTCATTGTACCGCGCATTGCGACGCACAAACCCGTCCCCGTATATGTTTTATTTCAACTTCGGCGATTTTCAAGTGACCGGCGCCAGCCCCGAAATTTTGGTACGTGTTTTAGGGGACGAAGTTACAATTCGACCGATCGCAGGCACCCGCCCACGCGGTGCAACGCCCGCATTGGACAAAGAATTGGAATTGGATTTATTGGCGGATCAAAAGGAACTGGCGGAACATTTGATGTTGCTGGATTTGGGACGCAATGATGTGGGTCGTGTGGCCAAAATTGGCACCGTCAATCCAAACCAACAATTCATCATCGAGCGTTACAGCCATGTGATGCATATCGTATCCAACGTGATTGGCACCTTGTCTGATGACCACGATGCATTGTCAGCCTTGTTGGCGGGCATGCCCGCAGGCACAGTTTCAGGCGCACCCAAGGTTCGCGCCATGGAAATTATTGACGAATTAGAAGTTGAAAAACGCGGTGTTTACGGCGGCGGGGTCGGATATTTCTCGTCCAACGGCGATATGGACATTTGCATCGCATTGCGCACCGCCGTAACCAAGGCGGACAAACTGTATATTCAGGCTGGTGGTGGCGTTGTTTACGACAGCGATCCAGAAGCTGAATTTCAAGAAACTGTCAATAAATCCAAAGCGTTACAAACTGCGGCAAAAATGGCATATCAGTTTGGCGATCATTCTGGCAACGCCTAGTTTGACAATCTGCTCATGGCAGTACTGATTGGCACCAAAGTCACTTTGCGCCCATCGTTTGAATTTACCCAATCGGTCAATCCCTGCACATTCACGGGCGTGGCCACAGCCATTATAATCGCGACGCCATCTTTGGCCGCTTCAACAGTTGCCCGATCAACAATCCGCGCAACGGCAGTTTTGTCAGTGATCGTATCATCCAAATATCGATAGACCTGACCACTGGGTACATTCAAATCCATCGCCGCCTGCCCCATCGTACTTAACCCGCCCTTAAATCCCAATATTCCTTGACCAGTTTCAAGTAGAGATTCCAACACAGGCGCAAACAAACGGCGATTTTTTTGCAGCGCTGCCATCGGATCATCGACGACAGCCAACGCATCGGGAATATTAGCCAACGTCGCCTTTACCAATGCAACCGCCGCCTCCCCTGATGTCAGAGCCTCAACTTCGGCTCCATTTAGCAGTGCGACAACCTCGAACCCGGCATCGCGGTAATCTGATGTCACAAATCCCGCATCACTGCGTGCGGCGTTCACCGCAAAGGCAAACGGAAATGTTTGTTTCAATAACTCAGACTGCACCACGCCAGTCGCGCCAATATCGACCAAGATAATTGATAAAACTGGACCTTCCACGTCCACAATGGCATTTGAATTGGCTGTAAATGCAGAAACGGTTTCGATAATTGTCGGCTGTGTTACCTCGTCTTGATTTTCGGTGCTAACACTTGGAAGGCGTGAACTACCCGATCCCAGCGTCAATGTATTTCCGGCTTTTTTTAGCCCAGATGTAATGATTGGTTGCTCTGGAACCGTCACTTCTGCCTCTGCCACCTCAGGTATTGTTTCCTCTTCTACGTCCATTTCCGGATTAGTTGCATCCGTTTGGGTGTTTTCAGTGGTCTCTGTTGGTGTATCAACACTGTCTGGTTCGGTTATGTCCGCAATGATTGCATCACGGATAACTGTGTCTTCTGTCGGGGTTTCGGATTCAGCAACAACAGGGTCGTTATCGTCTTGCGCGTTCAATTCTGAGTCCGCCTCTTCTTTGTTTACGTTTTGTTCGACTTCGTCTGAAATCTCTGCACGCGCAATTTCAGCATTTTTAGAAGCAATAGCATCTGCACCAGCCAAGATCGGTGACCGAATAGAGATCAAAGCAATCAGGATAACACAGGCAATTCCGCCCACAATAAATCCGAGAATTAATTTTAAAACGGACATAATTAGTATTTTCCCCTACGCAAAGTACGAACAGCCCTTGACCATTCCCCACTAGTTTGCGCATTTATAGCGTGAAAACAAGGGATAAACACCCCTAAAATCATAGAAGTTGGGAATGCCAATGCTGTTGCTGATCGATAACTACGATAGTTTTACATATAACTTGGTTCACTACCTTGGTGAACTGGGTGCGGACGTGGTTGTGAAACGCAATGACGAACTGAATGTACAACAGGCGATGGCGTTAAATCCATCAGCAATAATGCTGTCCCCTGGCCCATGTGATCCTGCGCAGGCGGGCATTTGTTTGGCTTTAACCCACGCCGCCGCAGAAACCAAAACACCCCTAATCGGCGTATGTTTAGGTCATCAAGCCATTGGCCAGGCCTTTGGTGGGAATGTTGTTAGATGCCACGAAATCGTGCACGGAAAAATGGGCACCATGCATCACACCAGCCAAGGTCTGTTCAAAGGATTGCCAACGCCATTCGAGGCGACACGGTATCATTCACTGATTGTCGAACGCGAAACCCTGCCTGATTGTTTGGAAATCACTGCAGAATTGGAAGACGGTACCATCATGGGTCTGCAACATAAAACCCTGCCAATCCATGGCTGCCAATTCCATCCCGAGAGCATAGCATCCGAACATGGCCATAAGATGCTGCAAAATTTCCTTGATACCGTTGCGGTGCCAGCATGAGCGATGCACTAAAGCCCTTAATCTCGGCCGCCGCAGACGGCGCATTAACACGCGCACAGGCCGAAACCGCATTCACCATCATTATGGACGGTGACGCGACGCCGTCGCAAATCGGTGGCTTATTGATGGCCCTACGCACACGCGGCGAAACCATCGATGAATACGCTGCCGCCGCAACCGTCATGCGTGCAAAATGCCGCAAGGTGAATGCCCCCGCAGGAGCCATGGATATCGTGGGCACAGGTGGCACAGGCACCTCAACACTAAGTATCTCAACAGCAACCGCGATTGTCACTGCAGGTGCTGGCGTTGTTGTGGCCAAACACGGCAACCGCAATCTGACATCAAAATCAGGCACCGCCGACACATTCGGCAAAAGTGGTGTTAACGTTATGGTCGAACCTGACGTGGTGGAACGCGCCATCAACCAAGCGGGCATCGGGTTTATGATGGCGCCAATGCACCACCCCGCCGTCAAATATGTGATGCCAACACGCATGGAATTGGGCACGCGCACGATTTTCAATATCCTTGGCCCCCTAACCAATCCCGCTGGCGTCAAACGCCAACTAACAGGCGCATTTAGCCGTAAAATGATCCGTCCCATGGCCGAGGTTTTGCGTGAATTGGGGTCTGAAAAAGCCTGGTTGGTGCATGGATCAGACGGAACGGATGAAATTTCAATTGCTGGCACGACGTGGGTTGCCGCGCTGGAAAACGGTGAAATCACTGAACGCGAAATCAATCCAGAGGATGCGGGTTTACCCGTGCATCCGTTTGCGGCAATTGCGGGTGGTGCACCTGAATATAACGCCGCCGCCATGGCCGCATTGTTAGATGGTGAAAAATCCGCATACCGCGACGCCGTTCTGTTAAATACCGCCGCCGCGTTGGTTGTGGCGGACAAAGCAACATCATTGCCAGAAGGTGTGGAAATGGCCCGTGAAAGCATTGATTCAGGTGCCGCCAAGGCCAAATTGGCCGCCCTTGCCGCCATCACATCAGGAGCCGTATAATATGGCCGATATTTTGGAAAAAATAAAACAATACAAATTGTTAGAGATCGAAGCAGCTAAATTAGAAGTGCCGATTGATGACCTTGAGGCTGTGGCGAAAGCCGCCGATCCTGTGCGTGGTTTTGCCAAGGCATTATATACAGCGTGCGAAACTGGATACGGGCTGATTGCCGAAATCAAGAAGGCCAGCCCATCCAAGGGTTTGATCCGCCCCGATTTTAACCCTGCCGCACTGGCGCAGGCCTATCAAACAGGCGGTGCAACGTGCTTGTCTGTTCTGACCGACACACCATCCTTCCAAGGTGCGCCAGAATTCTTGATGGCCGCCCGCGCCGCCTGTGACCTGCCGGCATTGCGCAAGGATTTCATGTATGACACCTACCAAGTTGCCCAAGCACGCGCATGGAATGCCGATTGCATTTTGATCATTTTGGCATCCGTATCAGACCAACAAGCCCAAGAGCTGGAAGCATCTGCCTTTGAATGGGGCATGGATGTATTGCTAGAGGTTCATAACCGCGCCGAGTTAGATCGCGCATTGCTGTGTAAATCGCCTTTGCTGGGCATTAACAATCGTAATCTAAAAACTTTTGATGTCACTTTGGATACCACGCGCGAGTTGTCTAAACACGTCCCCACAGATCGCCACATGGTCACCGAAAGTGGTATTTTCACGCCTGATGACATGGCACAAATGGCCGACGTGGGTGCGCGAAGTTTCCTGATTGGCGAGAGCCTGATGCGTCAGGATGATGTGGCCGCTGCCACCAAAACCCTGCTCTCCAACCCTATAAAGGCCGCATAATGCCAAAACTAAGCCATTTCGACGATCAAGGTCAGGCGCATATGGTTGATGTGTCGGACAAGGCTGTAACATCGCGCATTGCCACCGCCAAGGGTCGCGTTGTGATGCAACCTGAAACATTGGCGATGATTATGGACGGGTCTGCCAAAAAGGGTGATGTTCTGGGCGTCGCGCGTTTGGCGGGCATTATGGGCGCGAAAAAAACACCCGATTTAATCCCACTGTGTCATCCCCTCCCAATAACCAAGGTCACCGTGGATTTAATCCCGATCGCCACCGACAATGCAGTAGAGATTGAGGCGACAGTGAAAACCACGGGGCAAACTGGCGTAGAAATGGAAGCATTGACCGCTGTCAACATCGCGGCATTGACGGTCTATGACATGGTCAAAGCAGTGGATAAAACCATGATTATCACCGATGTACGTGTCACATTGAAAGACGGCGGAAAGTCAGGCCGCTTGGTCGCCAAATGATTAGTGTTGAACAGGCACTTGAAAATGTCCTGAACCTCGTCACACCGTTAGACACCGAAACCATTCCCCTTTCGCATGCGGGTGGTCGCATCTTGGCGCAAACGGTTGCGGCAACACGCGACCAACCCCCTTTTGCCTCTTCTGCGATGGATGGATACGCGGTTCAATCGGACGATCTGACCACCGGTGCCACCTTAAACGTCGTCGGCACATCGGCTGCGGGTGCGCGGTACGATGGTGTAGTTACAGCGGGAAATGCGGTGCGTATTTTCACAGGCGCACCCGTGCCAACAGGCGCTGATCGTATTTTGATCCAAGAAGATTGCACACGCATCGACGACACGATTACCATTGGCGACACACCGGATACATCCAAATACATCCGCTCCGCTGGCGGTGATTTCAAGATTGGCGATATGATGGCCGCCCCCAAACACCTTGGCCCAACCGAGGTGTCATTGCTGGCCGCAATGAATATCCCGCACGTCACTGTTTACCGCAAACCCGTGATCGCATTGGTCGCGACGGGCGATGAATTGGTTACTGTGGGCGAAACACCCGACATGGATCAGATCATTTCATCCAACAATTACGGACTTAAGGTAATGATCGAGGCGGCAGGCGGTATCGCCCGCATGTTACCCATCGCACGCGACACCCGCGTTGAGTTGGAATGCGTTTTGGATATGTGTGCAGGTGCCGACATGATCGTCACCTTAGGCGGTGCATCTGTGGGCGATTATGATTTGGTGCATTCTGTAGCCGGCGAAATGGGGATGGAAACTGCTTTTTACAAGGTAGCAATGCGCCCGGGAAAACCCCTGATGGCGGGGCGATTACGCGGTGTGGCAATGATCGGCCTACCAGGCAACCCTGTCAGCGCATTGGTTTGCGGCACAGTTTTTTTGATCCCTGCGATCAACGCGATGTTGGGCTTACCAAAAACCGCCCTACCCACACAATCCGCCACATTGGCACAGGATTTACCAGCAAACCGCGCCCGCGCCCATTACATGCGGGCGGTGACATCGATTGAAGATGGCACGCTGAAGGTACGCACATTTGATCGCCAAGACAGTTCATTATTATCCGTCTTGTCGCAATCAAACGCCCTGTTGGTACGCCAACCAAACGATCCGGCCTTGACCACAGGCGCATCCGTTCAAATCATCCCAATATGATCGAACTGGGTACCGATTTTTTCATCGTTGCATCCATTATGGTGTTTTTCATTGGTGTGTCCAAGGCAGGATTGGCCGCGGGATTTGGCGCGTTGGGCGTGCCAATATTTTCGCTCTATATGCCACCTGCCATGGCGGCGGGGATATTATTGCCAATCATGGTGGTCATCGACACCACAAACCTGTGGAATTACCGCAACCATTTCCAACGCCAATATCTGAAAATCCTGATCCTCGGTGCGTTGGTGGGCATCGGGTTTGGGACAATGGCCTTTGGGGTGGTGCGTCCTGAATGGTTGCGCGTTGGGGTTGGGGTCATTGCCCTGTGGTTTTCGGCGCTTTATTTTTTCCGATCCTACCTGCCCCGTATATCGGGTAAAATGCCGATCAAATATGGGTTCTTCTTTGCCATCGTCTCTGGTTTCACCAGCCACCTTGCACATGCGGGCGGACCACCTGTGCGGGCATTTTTATTGAACCAAGATTTACCCAAAAGCCAATTCATCGGAACTTTTGGCTTTCTATTTGCCACCATCAACTGGATGAAGATGCCACCCTACTTGTATTTTGGCCAAATCACCCGCGAAACCATGTATTTATCATTGATCCTATCGGCGGCCGTGCCCTTTGGGGTTTTGGTCGGCTTGGCAGTTCACAAATCATTGTCGCAGGCACTTTTTACTAAAATTGCGTATATTTTGTTAACCTTTGCAGGTCTAAGAATGATCTATGACGGGTTTTCGCAGATCCTGTAAATTATCCGTTTGTTAATACTATTTGACACAAAACAAGAACACTTGTAGAACCAAAAAGAACATAAGTAATACAAATCAGGGTCGGAGGTGAAAAAATGCTTACACGCAAACAACTGGATTTACTTGAATTTATTCACAAGCGGATGCAGAAAGATGGCGTTCCGCCCAGCTTTGACGAAATGAAAGAAGCGTTGGATTTACGATCAAAATCAGGCATCCACCGCCTGATCACCGCATTGGAAGAGCGTGGATTTATCCGCCGCTTGGCACATCGTGCCCGTGCTATTGAAATCCTGCGCCTTCCCGAAAGTATCGAAGGCGGCGGTTTCAGACCCCGCATCATCGAAGGTTCGTTAACGCCCCCACCCGCCGCGGCATTGCCGATCGAGGCGGCGAATGCTGTGACATTGCCCGTCATGGGACGTATCGCTGCCGGTACACCGATCGAGGCGATCCAACAGGTTGCCAATAATGTTTCTGTTCCCGGTGAGATGCTGAAAAACGCTGGTCGTCATTATGCGCTCGAAGTGAAGGGCGATTCAATGATCGATGCCGGCATCAATGATGGTGACATCGTGGTGATTAACGAACAAAACGATGCGGAAAATGGTGATATTGTGGTGGCATTGGTCGAAGACCAAGAGGCGACATTAAAACGCCTTCGCAAACGTGGCTCCGTTATCGCACTCGAGGCGGCAAATCCCGCCTATGAAACCCGCGTGTACCGCGATGATCAGGTTAAGGTGCAGGGTAAATTGGTCGGTTTGATCCGCACCTATTAGTTACTTGGCATAAATTCCACGCTCTTTGCGTAACCAATATGAATTCCATAACCGCCTGCCATTTTCTTGGCGGGCGGTTTTGATTTTTAGACCTTCATCGCTGTCTTCAAACGACAACGATCCATCATATCTTAATCGTTTTTTACCCCAAAATTCACAGGCGCCCTCAACCCGTTCTTCCCATTGGGGTGCGATAAACACATCATATTCACGGCACAAATCATCCAATTCATCGATATCCAACTTTTTGCCCCACAAATAAAACAACCGTGCATCGCCAATTTTTTGCACAAACCGATCGTCATTGGGCGCACCAAACACTGCCGCTGCTTTGACTTGGTCAAACAACAATCCATCATTTTCCATCCAACTGCGCGCCGCAAACCCATTGCCGCGCTTGCGGTTCAGGGTGCGCAGACCCGCGTCCATGACACCAACCAACCGCCCATTGGACGTAACCAATACTTCGGGCCGATCCCCTTGGCTCCAAAACGCCAAGGCACCCAAAATTATTGGCAGACCAATCACCCGCATGCGCCCGCGCAACAAAACGAACACGATGGCGCCCATGACGAAAGTCATCAACGCGAATGGCGGCGGTGATGTTACTTGGCTGACGGCGCCACCCAAGCCCGATACCCACGCCGCCACCGTCAATATCGCAGCGATCCCTTTTCCCATGCCCCACAATGCCACCCCATGCAGTCCAAATGGCCACAACACCGCCGCCAAAACGACAAATGGCATCACCACAAGGCTCATCAATGGCAGGCTGAGAACATTAGCAATCAGACCATAGTGCGCAACTTGATTAAAATGATAGGCCGCAAACGGTGCCGTCGCCGCTCCCGCAACCAAGGATGACCCCATCAATCCAACAATCGGTTGAATATAACGCCATCGCCCATGATACATCGCCTGCCACCACCGCACGCCCGTCAATCCACGAAACACCACAACCAATGCAATCGTCGCCGCGAACGACATCTGAAATCCCGGTTCCAACAGGTTTTCAGGCCAGATCGTCAAAATTATTATCGCCGCCATCGCCACAGCGCGCAATGAAATCGCAGGTCGATCAATTAAAATCGCCCCCAGCATCATCGCCACCATCACAAATGCCCGTTGGGTTGCCACACTGCCACCAGATAAAATCAAATATGACAACCCCACGAATATCGCGCAAACAGCGGCGATCTTTTTTGCCGGCAGGCGCAACGCAAATCGTGGCACCAACGCCAAACCCACGCGGATCAGCGCAAAAACCACACCCGTCATCAATCCCATATGCAATCCCGAAATGGCCAACAGATGCGCCAAATTTGCGCGACGCAAATGGGTCAGCGATGTTTGATCCACAAAAGAGCGATCCCCCGCAATAATTGCGGCGGCAAATCCCCCCTCTTTCAACGGTAAATACCGTCTTAATTCAGCAGACAACGCCAAGCGGGCGCGAAAGACCCAAACACCCCACGTATTGGGTGCGGGTTCGTCCAATACCTCAAAGTAATTACGGCTGTACCCCACCGCGCCAAGTGTTCGAAACCAGGCACGGCGTTGAAAATCATATCCTGTGGGCTCTGATGGTCCATTTGGCGGCGAGAAACTGCCCACAATCGCAATTCGCGCACCTGGTTTGGGCAGTTCGGTTTGATCTGAATGCAGTGACACACGTATATAGGATGGGGTACGCGGCGCACTTATTTTCCCCATGGTCGGGTTTTTAAGTGTCAATCGCGGCTTGTCCGAACTGGAACGATCAATCGCCACGACTGTGCCCGTCACAGGGCCGTAATATCGCCAACCTAATACAGGTGCCGCAACCGTGTCCGCACGGATCACCGACAACACAAACCCCAACATGACCAACCCGATCACCGCACTAAAGATGCCCAATATCTGACGTGAAATCAGGCCGTAGCCCAAAAACAAAACACACAGTGCTGCAATGATCCAAAACATCGCCACACTGGGTTCACGCGCCAATTCGAAATACACCCAAATCCCAAGGCCCATCCATACAGGGACCCACAACAGCCCCTGCTGTCGCTGTTCTGCCACCATCTCGATTAACCGATTTTGAACCCCTTCACTTGCCACGCGAACCTCTATTGCCTAAGAGTGACAATCATCCACTTTTGATGGTTTAAATTAGGTTAATTTCCCATGTCAAACACACCTGTTGTTACCCGTTTCGCGCCTTCTCCCACTGGCTACCTTCATATTGGTGGCGCACGCACCGCCTTGTTTAATTGGCTGTACGCCAAGGCAAATGGTGGCACATTTCTGTTGCGGATCGAAGACACGGATCGTGACCGTTCAACCACACAGGCCACGGATGCATTGCTAAAGGGTTTGGCGTGGCTGGGTCTGGATTACGACGGCGAAGCATACAGCCAACACGCCCGCGCTGATCGGCACCGCACTGTGGCGATGGAAATGGTGGCATCTGGCCATGCATACAAGTGTTTTTCAACACCAGACGAGATTAACGCATACCGCGAACAGGCCGCCATCGACAAAAACCCCCTGCCATTCCAAAGCCCATGGCGCGACGCCGATCCATCCACATTCCCCGATGCTCCATTTGTGATCCGCCTAAAATCCCCTCGCGAAGGCGGTGTGGCGATCCATGACAAAGTGCAGAAAAAGGTCAGCTGGGCCGCAACCACTTTTGATGATCTGATAATGCTGCGTTCCGATGGCAATCCAACCTATATGTTGGCCGTGGTTGTGGATGATCACGATATGGGCGTTACGCATATTATTCGCGGTGATGACCATCTGATTAACGCTGGTCGACAATCCTTGATTTATACGGCTATGGGCTGGGATATCCCAACATTCGCGCATATACCATTGATCCACGGTGAGGATGGCAAAAAACTGTCAAAACGTCACGGTGCCACGGGCATTCACGAATATGCCGCCCTTGGCTACATGCCACAAGCCATGCGTAATTATCTGACGCGGTTGGGCTGGAGCCACGGCAACGATGAATTATTCACCACACAACAGGCCATTGAATGGTTTGACTTTAACGGCTTGGGCAAATCCCCATCGCGACTGGACTTTAAGAAGTTGGATAATGTATCCGCGCACCATATCAAAACAGCTGACGCAGAAACATTGGCCACTGATTTATTCAATTTTGCGGATGAAATCGGAACACCGGTTGATAATACGGCCAAGGCCAGCATTCAAACCGCCTTGCCGATCTTGCGCGAAAAATCCAAACGTTTGAATGATGTATTGGACAAAGCACACTTTATTTTAACCTCAAGACCCATTGATTTAGACGAAAAATCAACTGAAAATCTTAATTCGGTATCCATTGGTATACTAAAACAATTGACCCCGCTGCTAGCAGATGCTAGTTGGAGCGCAGCCGAGTTAGAAGCCTCCATGCGTGACTTTGCTGCTGCTCAAGATATTGGTCTTGGGAAAATCGGAATGCCACTTAAGGCGGCCTTGTCGGGGCGGGCGAACGCGCCCTCTGCTTTTGGTATGATGGAAATATTGGGACGCGACGAAACACTGGCGCGGATCATGGATGTAACCGACAATCATTAATGTGATTTGATACGGTAACACAGCCAATATAGCATGGAGTAGGAAATTTGCACGCATCAGGCGTGCGCGATGTAATGTAAGGGAAAAACATGTCAGAGAAACGAACCGCCAAACTTTCATTCGATGGTAAAGAGTTGGAATTACCAATATACTCACCAACAGCCGGCCCAGACGTTTTGGACATCACAAAATTATACGCCGAAGGCGACGTTTTCACATTCGACCCTGGCTTTACGTCCACTGCAGCCTGCGAAAGTACAATTACATTTATTGCTGGTGGCAAGGGTGAATTATTATATCGCGGTTACCCAATTGATCAATTGGCCGAACAATCCCATTACCTCGAAGTATGCTATCTGTTGCTCTATGGCGAGTTGCCATCAAAAGCAGAGTTGGATGAGTTTGAAATGCGCGTGACCAGCCATACAATGTTGCACGATCAAATGAACCACTTGTTCCGCGGTTTCCGCCGTGACGCCCATCCCATGGCCATTATGTGTGGTGTCGTGGGTGCGTTATCCGCATTTTACCACGACAGCACCGATGTTTCAGATGCGCACCAGCGCGAAGTCGCATCCATTCGCATGATCGCCAAAATCCCAACAATCGCCGCATATGCATTTAAATATTCACAGGGTCAACCATTTGTTTATCCTGATAATAATCTTGATTATGCCTCCAACTTCTTGCGCATGTGCTTTGCTGTTCCGGCAGAAGAGTATGTTGTAAACCCTGTCTTGGCGCGTGCCATGGACTTGATTTTCACCTTGCATGCAGACCACGAACAAAACGCATCAACGTCGACTGTACGTCTGGCGGGATCATCTGGTGCAAACCCATTCGCATGCATCGCGGCAGGCATTGCATGTCTGTGGGGCCCTGCACACGGCGGCGCGAACGAGGCATGTTTGAACATGTTACGTGAAATCGGCACCGTTGATCGGATTCCAGAATTCATCGCCCGCGCCAAAGATAAATCAGACCCCTTCCGTTTGATGGGCTTTGGTCACCGCGTTTACAAAAACTTTGACCCACGCGCGACCGTCATGAAAGAAAGCGCCGACGAAGTTTTAGAATTGATGGGGATCGAAGATAACGAAACACTGAAAGTCGCCAAAGCACTGGAAAAAATAGCACTAGAAGATCCATATTTCATCGAGAAAAAACTGTATCCAAACGTCGATTTCTATTCTGGTATCATTTTGGACGCTATGGGCTTTCCAACGTCTATGTTCACGCCAATCTTTGCCATGTCGCGCACTGTGGGCTGGATTGCACAGTGGAAAGAGATGATTGGCGATCCAAAGCTAAAAATCGGGCGCCCACGTCAGCTGTACACAGGTGCAACAAAACGCGATTATGTGGATGTCAAAAACCGCTAAACTTGATAAACCGTTCTGATCATCAGAGCGGTTTTTTCTTGGATCATTATGAAACAGTTTTTATTTTTATTAAGCGTTATAGGCCTCACTTTGGCCGTTGCATTTTTTGACAAAAAGGCACCCATTCCAGTCGGCATTGAATTGCACACCAACCCCAATGAAATTCGCGCATTAGAGCCCGCACTCAACGACAGCTTGGATCGGGTTCTTGCTTTTTATGCACAAAAACACCAGCTCACCTTTAACGGCCCTCAACATATTATTTTCAGCCAAGACACCACGTTCATTGGCGAAAAATACTATGCATTAAGCCGCCCTCATGTTTCACGTAAGAACGCAAATTATTTTGCACGCAACAATTGCAACGCCGATCAAACCATATCTGGCGTGATAACCCTAAAGGTGATGGTGTTGTGCATCTCACCCGTGGACACGATCACCCCTGCTTGGATTTATCAAAACACCGCTGAAATTGATGCGACATTGGCACATGAAATTATGCACAGCATACAAAATAAACTGACCGCTGAAACAGCCGGCGGTATCAAAGGCAACCGTCCTGCCGGCCCCATTTGGATGGCAGAGGGTACAGCAAATTATATGGCACGCGATTTTCAGGGCGCGATGGTACAAAAACGGATGGAATTTGAACGTGTTTTTGCACGCGCTCAGGGTGCCGACAAATCAATTGACGCATTGCAACATTCCCCACCCTTTGGTGATTTTGAATATTACGGAGTTTCGCATTTGGCGGCATTCTTGCTGATTGAACGTTTCGGTGTGCCTGCGATGTTCCAATATTGGGAAAATATCGGACAGGGTTACAATTGGAACAACAGCTTTTCGCGTGCCTTCTTGATGCCAATGTCCGATTTCGAGCAACAGTTTGACACTCTGCGCCGTGATCGCAATGCAGCATGGGATTGGATGACAGCAGAAAAGGCGGATACCTAGCCCTTAAAGTTCGGCTTACGTTTTTGCAAAAATGCCGCAACACCTTCGGAAAAATCGGGCGATGCGCCTGCAATATTTTGCAATTCACCTTCCAACGCCAACTGCTCGTGCAACGTATTATCAAAGCTGTGGCGGATCGCCTGTTTTATCAACTTGTACGTCCCTGTTGGCCCCTTGGCCAAATGCGCGGCGCGCATCGCCACGTGCGTCGCAAACGCATCATCCGCGACCGCCTCAAATATCATCCCCATATCCGCCGCTTCGCGCCCTGAAATACGCTGTGCGAACAATGCCGCACCCATGGCACGCGCAAACCCCACTTGGCGTGGCAACCAATACGTCCCACCCGCATCTGGAATCAGGCCAATATTGGCAAAGCCCTGTTGAAAAAATGCGCTTTCTTTTGCGATCACAATGTCTGGTGCCAATGCCAAATTCGCACCTGCGCCCGCCGCGGGTCCATTCACCGCCGCAATGGTTGGGATCGCACAATCATAAATCGCATTCAGCAACGGCACATACTCATCGCGCAAAACTGTTTCAATGTCGAGATCATCCATGGATTGCATATCCGACAAATCCTGCCCCGAACAAAATCCCTTGCCCGCACCCGTAATCACCAAAACCCGCGCGTGTTTTCCCGCGTCCAAAATCGCGGCCAACATCTCGCGGCGCAGGGTCGCATTTAGCCCATTCACTACCTGTGTTCGGTTCAATGTAATCGTGGCAACGTTGTCGGTCACGTCATAGATTATGGTTTCATATGTCATGACAAAACTCTATCGGCGTTGGCCCATAAATACAGCCCGTACCTTACGTCACTCGTCCAACAATTCCTGTAATCGGGCCTGCTCACCTTTGTTCAGAGGATCAGGTTCAGCGCGGTCGGTATTGCGTGTAAACCGCCAACCAATCAGGCCACCAATCAACAACATCAACGGTCCGGACGCCCACAACAATAAATTACCCCATGACAACCGCGGCTTCAGCAGAACAAATTCGCCATAACGATCCACAACAAATTCAATTACTTGCGCGTCGGTATCACCCGCCGTAATGCGTTCGCGCACCAAAATCCGTAAATCCGCCGCAATTCCCGCGTTCGAAGTGTCGATGTTTTCATTGCGGCACACTAAACAACGCAGTCCCTTTGACAATTCACGCGCACGCGCCTCGCCAACTGGATCAGCCAGCATTTCGCTGGGCTCTACCGCCCATGCGCCTGTTGAGACAAACATCAAACACAGCAGAATCCGTAACATCATCATGCCTTTCTACGCGAGGTAGCAACGCGCAAACGTCGATCAGACATGCTTAACAAACCGCCCAATGACATCACCCCAGCACCGATCCAAATCCAAACAGTAAATGGCTTAACATAAGTTCGCACCGTCCAGCCATCCCCTTGGGGATCGCCCAATGCAACATACAGATCACGGCTCAAACGGCTGTGAATGCCCGCCTCGGTCGTGGGCATCTGTTGAACCGGATAAAATCGTTTTTCCGGCTTCAGCGTGGCGACCTGTTTTTCACCGACATAGGCCGTTATCGTTCCAATATCGGCGGTATAGTTCTTACCGTTTGCCTTTTCCACAGAATCAAATTGAAATGTATAACCGCTAAGGTCAAATCTATCGCCCAGTTTGGCCACACGAATATCTTCGGCCTCCCATGCGGTCACCGCAGCAATCCCAAAAATCATCAAACCAAGGCCAATATGCGCCACTGCTTTGCCCCAATCAGCACGAGGTAAATTGCGCAAACGGCGCATCCCTGCGATCAAACCAACTTGGCGCATGCGCGAACGGATACCCAGATCAGCCAATGTTCCAACTACAACCCACGCCGCCAACGCCAGGCCAATCGGTGCCATCATTCGACCACCGGTTTGCAGGCTCCAAACCAACAGACCCAACGCCACACTTAATACAATCGCGCCAACTAACGGACGTGATGTGCGTTTCAAATCGGCGCGTTTCCAGGGCAATATCGCCCCTATCGGCAGAATCAACGCCAGAACAATCATAAACGGAGTAAATGCCAAATCGAAAAATGGCGCACCCACGGATAATTTTCGCCCCGCAGTCAGTTCTGCAACCAATGGCCAAACTGTGCCAACAAATACGACAATCGTCGCCACAACCAACAACAGGTTGTTCACCACCAACCCGCTCTCGCGGCTGATAAATCCAAACGCCGCGGTTGATCGCAAACTATGCGCTCTAAACGCATACAATGTTAATCCGCCACCAATCGTAAGAACCAAAATCAACAGAATAAACAGGCCACGTTCGGGGTCATTTGCAAAGGCATGAACCGACGTAATCACGCCAGAACGGACAATAAATGTGCCAATCAGGGAAAATGAGAACCCAAGGATTGCTAATAAAACTGTCCAACTTTTCAACGTTTCACGTTTTTCCACCACAATTGCCGAATGCAGCAATGCAATGGAAATCAGCCATGGCATGAATGACGCGTTTTCGACAGGGTCCCAAAACCACCAACCGCCCCAACCTAATTCGTAATATGCCCACCACGATCCCAATGCGATCCCAATCGTCAACGATATCCACGCCAGCAACGCCCACGGACGCACCCAACGTGCCCACGCGGCATCAACCGACCCTTGGATCAAGGCGGCAATAGCAAAGCTGAACGTCATCGACAGACCGACGTAACCAAAATACAAAAACGGTGGATGGAACGCCAAACCGGGGTCTTGCAACAATGGGTTCAAATCATTGCCATCAATCGGTGGAAATGCCAGTCGCTCGAACGGATTCGATGTGAACAAAAGAAAGGCTAAAAACGCAACGCCAATCATTGCTTGGACTGATAAAACCCGTGCGCGCAACACAACCGGCAGGCGCTTACCAAACATCGCCAATAACGCACCATAAAACGCAAGGATCAAAACCCACAATAACAGGGACCCTTCGTGATTTCCCCACACACCGGAAATTTTGTACAGCATGGGTTTTAACGAATGTGAATTACTGGCGACCAGTTTGACCGAAAAATCCGATGTCACGAACGAAATCGTCAACATCACAAAGGCAAACAAAAGCGCCAAAAACTGTGCAATAGCAGCAGGTCGCGCTGTATCCATCCAACCGGCATAACCCTTTGCCGCGCCAATCATCGGAACGACTGATTGCACAATCGCAATGACAAACGCGATTACAACGGCCATGTGGCCCAACTCTGCGAACATGCAAACCTCCAAAATATCTAAGGCGCACTATAGTCGCTGTTTGCAATCACTCAATGCGATTATGTATGGGCGTGTCGTTTCGTCGCCCTATCGCCGATTGTTTCGCCAATCTGTCAGCGCCGCGTTATCATCGGGCACCAAATTTCGCTCTGAAACAGGCTGCTCCAACAATTTTATTGGCGCAACTGGCGTTTGCGGCAACGTTGTGTTCTTCCTAAAATGATGCATCTCGCGCGCACCAAAATAAAACGACACCACCGCCCCTAGTAACCACCACAACGGATCGGGAACATAATCCAAGCCCTGCATTCGTGTCGTAAAACCAATCGGATCAACCATCGCATAAACAAACAACCCAACCGTTCCCAATGCCATCACAGGGCGCGGCAAACGGTTTAACCCATCCACCAACCGATCAAAAAAGCCAGTTCGTTGTTGCTTAAACTCTGCCGCAAACTGCTCATTCGCGGCAATGGCACGTAAAAACTCTTGGCGATTTTGTTTTGTTTTGTTTGGCACAAACACTTCGGCCACGTTGCCAACTGTGCGTCCAATTCCTAATATATCCTGAATTAACCCCATGCGCTGACCCTCTGTGCGTGCTCATCATCTGTGAATTGATATTTTGCCGCCATAAATGCCTCGGCACGTGTTATCCAGCCGCCCTTGCCACCATCACGCCGCCGCGCATACTTTCGGCTGGCCGCACGTTTGTCCGCCAATTGATAATAATAATTGCGCCGTGCAATCCCATAGGCATCCACCAGATGGCGCGGTGCGATTTCATATGCCTTATGCGTGGCACGGATGCTTTGCGGGCCTAATGTGCCATCAACGACCACATCCAGACCAAACGCAGTCAATAGGCGTTGCAAAATCTTCACCGAATTCCCGCCGGCATTCACGTTCATATCAAAGACGCTGCTTTGAATGGCGTTGGGTAATTGGTCAATTTTGGGTTTAACGAAATAGTGATCCACAAAAATTTGCACCGCTTTTTCGCGGGTCAACCGGCGGACATCTTTGGATGTCACGGTGCCATCGCCATCCAAATCCAGCCCCAAACGCCGCATCGTATGGATTGTCACCCCAAAATTCGTCGCACCACCGGGATCATCTGGATCATTTACATACCCCCCCTCGCGCGCAACAATTTCATTGGCGATTTCGGTCACAGATTGCATTGGTTCCACCTTTCGTCAGTGCAACTAAACAATCACATTATAATTATCGTTTAATAACCCGACCGTGCGGTGCTATTCCTGATAAACGCCCTGCGCTTTCAGTGCATCAGCCACCTCTTTAGGCAGATAATTTTCATCGTGTTTGGCCAAAATTTCAGTTGCCTCAAATTGACCTGCAACCAAACGACCGGTGGCAATCATACCCGTGCCCTCCGAGAAAAGATCGGGCAAAATGCCTTCAAACCGTACTGGCACTTCGTTGGCGCGATCTGTCACAACGAAGGTAACATTGTCGCCATTGCGCACTAACGTTTCCTCTTTCACCAACCCACCAATGCGAAAGACTTCATTCGGATCAATTTTTTCACCCAGAACTTGTGTGGGTGATCGGAAAAACTCGATCCCATCCTTAAATGCAAATCCGATTAACGCAGTTGCAATAATTATGAAAAAGAATGCAATAACAATTAATTGCACACGTCTACGTTTTTTCAATCCTACGGCCATTATGGAAATACTGGTGACATTGTAAGCCCCATCTCCTCTGGAAGGTTCAACATCAAGTTTGCATTTTGCAACGCTTGCCCAGATGATCCTTTGGTTAAGTTATCTAGGGTTGCAATTATCATCGCACGCCCCTCGATCCGATCAGCGCAAACGCCGATATGGCAATAATTTGATCCGCGAACATGGCGCGAACTGGGCGCCTGACCAAATGGTAAAACCTCAACGAACGGTTCGCCGTCATAGGCATCTTTCATCGCCTGGTAAATCGCCTGTGCGTCGCCTTTCACGTAAACATTCGCAATAATACCACGGTTAGCAGGCAACAATGTTGGCGTGAACTGCACGCGCACCGGACGCCCTGCAATCGCAGAAAATTCCTGATCAAACTCGGCTAAATGGCGATGCGTTCCACCAATTGCATAAGGATGTGCCCCCTCCGACAATTCCGCGTGCAACAGGCCCTCTTTGGGTGACCGACCGGCACCACTTACGCCGGTTTTCAGATCAATAATAATGTCATCCAAGTCAATTAGCCCGGCTGCAATCAACGGACGTAACGCATATTGCCCTGTCGCCGCATTGCACCCTGTGCCCGCAACCAGACGCGCTGCGCGAATATCCTCGCGATAAAATTCCGTCAGCCCATAAACCGCTTCGGCCTGACACGACAATGCATCATGTTGACCGCCGTACCATTTTGCATATTCTTCTGGATCACGCAGACGAAAATCAGCGGACAAATCCACTATTTTCAACGTCTTTGGCAATGCCTTGATCACGGCCTGACTGGTGGCATGGGGTAAGGCGCAAAAACACAAATCTACATCCGTAAAATCGATCTGATCAATCTTTACCAAGGTCGGCAGGTCCAAATGACGTAGATGTGGAAACACTTCGGCCATCTGTTGGCCTGCCTTACGTTCAGCACTCATGGCAACGATATTCATCATCGGATGGGTCGCGATCAGACGCACCAATTCCGCGCCCGTATACCCAGAAGCGCCTAATATCGCGATATTTTTAACCTGTGTCATGATGCAATCCAAATCTGTTGCCATGCGAATATGCCATTTCAAGGCACAGTGCAATCCGATGTAACATTATGCTGATTGAAAAACCATTTTCTTGCCCAAAAACCTTGTCGCGGCGGTGCTGACCTTGGCCGCATCTCCTGTCGTCAAAAATCGCGCACCACCATTCTCTGCGAAACTCGGATGACGCCCCAAATAATCTGACAGGCTTTCAGCGACAATATTACCTTGCGAGTACACCTCGACTCCCGTGCCCAATGCCGCTTGAAAAATATCCTTCAATATCGGGTAATGTGTACATCCCAAAACTGCTGCCTGTGGATTTGGCATTCGCCGCAACAACGCCGACACGTGGGATTGAACCAACGCTTCGGCCAATTCCAAATCATTATCTTCCATCGCATCAACCAACCCACCACAGGGTTGCGCCTCGACATCCACACCAATCGCGCGAAACGCCAACTCACGTTGGAACGCCCGGGTTGCCACCGTTGCAGGTGTAGCAAACAACGCCACTTGTTTTACATCCACCTCTCGCGGCGCAGAATTGTCGCCCCATTGGCGTTCGGTTACCGCCTCGATCAGGGGCACAAATACACCCAAAACCCGTTTATCCTTGGGTAACCATGTCTCTTGCATCCGCTTCACGGCCACAGCGGACGCCGTGTTACAGGCAATAATCACCAAATCACAGCCCTCAACCCACAGCCGCTCTACCGCCGCCTTGGTTAATTCATAAATATCCTCGTGATCACGTACACCGTACGGCGCATGTTTGTTGTCACCCAAATAAACCACCGCCTGTTCGGGCAATCGCATCGCAATAGCCTGTTGAACGGTTAAACCACCTAATCCACTGTCAAAAATTCCTACGGGCATCTGCTGACCTTTTTTTGTTTAACGTATGGGCAACAGATAAATGATGAAAGAGATTTCAGAGCAAATCAACAAAGTATCCAATCATCGACGCACTATAATATCCATCAACGGATCAACCAGCAACTGAGCCCCCGCATAATTCAGGTGATTACTGTCCTCGTATAGCGCCTCAAATTTTTCCGTTTTGAAGATGCAATTTTGCGCGGCGCAAAACACATTATAGGCATTTAAAACAGGAAACCCGAATTCATCAGCATATCGCGTAAGTGTCGCAATGGCGTCCATGTTGCGTTCAGTATAAATAGCTTTGGTGACAACAGGTAAATCCGTGACCGATTGTTCAAATAACGCAACCTTGGCCATCGCTTGGGGAACATTAAACTGATATTCTGGTGTTGGTAGGATGACAATCACATCTTTACCCGCTCGTTCTAATTGTGAAAACGTAAACTGCACCGCCTGATCGAACGCTAAAGGGTTTTGCAAAATATTTCCCAATGAAATATCACCATCAAAGACATAGGCCGCCAAGACATCATCACCAAATCGCGCACCCTTGGTATAATTTGCCCATTCCGCAAACAAAATAACCGTTTTAATTTCAGGATCATCAATAACCCGCGTTATCGCCGCACCAATGAATGATGTGCATCCGTCTTTTGATGGTGTATCCGTTGAAAACCGCATCAACGGTGCACACCAGCTGGCGTTAAACGTCGCGGCACTTTTCCCTGCACCATCAAGGCGCTCACTTAAGGCATCACTGATCCGCGCCGCATGGGAATCTCCAATGATGGCAATTTGCGGCGCAATTTCTTCGCGCCCAATTAAACAGGTTTCACCGTCCAAAACCGCCGCCGCCGTCAACCCATTATGACACCCAGAGCTGTCACCTGCACGCGCCGCCATAATCGTTGAAACATTATTGGGTAATCGAAATCCCGCCCCATTTGACAGATGCCCCCAAACCCCAAAGGCCGCAAATCCCAGCAACACCGCGCCACTACCCACAAACAAGTCTCGCGGCCGCGCCATCCATGCATTACGGCCACGAAACGGCTGTTCCACAAACCGCCACGTCAGATATGCCAACAAAACCGCCAACCCAATTAATCCCCACATCAACGCCAAATCCGGTTCTTGTAATGATCGTATCCGTGCGAATGCGAACAGCGGTTGATGCCATAAATACAGGCTGTAACTGATCAATCCGACGCCCACAAAAACCCGCAGACTTAACATTCGCGCGACCCATGTCTGCGACCCACCAAACAAAACGACCAACACCGCACCGCCAACGGGCAAAACTGTGTAAAAACTTGGAAACGGTGTTTGTGCATCAAAAAGAAATACCGATGCAACAATTGCAATTATTCCAATCCCCGCAAACAATTCATGCGCTCGCACACCACGGCGCAATACAATCATCGCCGCCAAAGATCCCGCAAACAATTCCCACGCCCGCATCGGTGTCAGGTAAAAATTCGCAACCGGCCGATTGCGCCAGCCCCATTCTGACATCGCAAAGCTAACAATCGACGCCCCAACCAACATCCAAAATACCCGATCCCGACCATACCGCCACGCAAAGAATAGGAACAATGGAAACAACAGATAATACTGTTCCTCGACCGCCAAACTCCATGTATGCAACAGTGGCTTTTGCTCGGCGGCGGCGGCAAAATACCCGCTCTCTTGCCAAAACAGTATATTGGATGCAAACAGGCTGACCGCCGCAATACTTTGCGCGAAATCTTTAAACTGCATCGGCAACATCCACATCCACGCAAACGGAATTGACGCGGCAATAACCACGCTCAATGCTGGCAAAATCCGCCGCGCACGACGTTCGTAAAACCGCCACAGGCAGAAGCGCCCTTGCGCCAAATCATTGATCAATATTGTGGTTATCAAGTATCCGCTGATGACAAAGAATACATCAACCCCGACATATCCGCCTGAAAACAGCGCAAATCCCGCGTGGTACAAAACCACGGGGATCACAGCAACGGCGCGAAGCCCATCAATTTCAGGTCTGTATTTCATTGTACTCATTCATGGCCTGCCCCAACCGTAAATGCGCAATATTTAACAAAGGTTAATTCAAATTTTAAAGTACAAACGAAAAAAGGCCCGCAGGTAATGCAGGCCTTTTGACAAAATTGTGGTGTACTTAGCGTTTTGAGAACTGGAAGCTCTTACGCGCTTTTGCTTTACCGTATTTCTTACGCTCAACAACGCGGCTATCACGTGTCAAGAAGCCAGCAGCCTTAAGCGCTGGACGCAAAGATGGTTCGTACAATTGCAATGCTTTTGAAATGCCGTGCTTAACCGCACCAGCTTGGCCAGACAATCCGCCGCCCTTAACTGTTGCCATCACGTCAAATTCACCTGTCACACCAGCAACTGAAAATGGCTGTGCCAAGATCATTTGCAAAACAGGACGTGCAAAATATGTGTTCATTTCTTTGCCGTTTACGACCACTTTACCAGAACCTGGTTTGATCCAAACACGTGCAACCGCATCTTTACGTTTGCCTGTGGCGTATGAACGACCCAATGCATCACGCACTGGTTCACGCACGATCGCTGCTTGAACTTGCTCTGCAGCAGTTTCGCCGCCAACAGCTTCTTTCAAAGCGTCCAATGATTTGATTTCTTCGCTCATGACTGGCTCCGCGTGTTCTTAGGGTTCATCGCTTTAACGTCCAGAACAACTGGATCTTGCGCCTCATGTGGGTGTGCTTCGCCTGCGTAGATACGCAAGTTACGCATTTGCTCGCGTGACAATGGGCCACCTGGCAACATACGTTGAACAGCTTTTTCCAACAAACGCTCTGGGAATTTACCCTCAAGGATTTGACCAGCTGTACGTTCTTTGATCCCACCAGGGTGGCCAGTGTGCCAGTAGTGGATTTTGTCTGTACGTTTTTTACCAGTCAGCTGAACTTTTTCAGCGTTGATAACAATAACGTTGTCGCCCATATCCATGGACGGCGTGAATGTTGGTTTGTGCTTGCCGCGCAAACGCATCGCAATGATAGATGCCAAACGACCCAAAACAACGCCTTCAGCGTCGATGATGAACCATTTTTTATCAATATCAGCAGGTTTTGCTGAGAATGTTTTCATGGGGAGTGTTCCATTTGTTTGTGGGCACACCATGTACCCGAATTCGATTGGGGTGTTTTAGACCAATACACGCACAGGTCAACACCCATTATTGTGATAAAATTGTTTTAAAACAATGCGTTAAAATATAGGTATTATAATACCCCAACTATTGAGGCACAGAATAGGTCAAACTGGCACGTGCCACAGGCTTATCCATCCCAACCGAGTATAACATCACATCTCCCACAATCAGGCTCTTGCCCAATTTTAGAACCTGCGCACGGGCAATCATGTCGGATGCCATGGGTTTACGCATAAAATCAATATTACAACTCGTCGTCACAGCCAAGGCTTTGGGCCCCACATGCGCCAACACAGCCACATAAAACGCCACATCCGCCAGCGCAAACATCGACGGCCCCGATACCGTGCCACCGGGGCGCAAATGGCGATCCCGCACAGGCAAACGCATCACGATGTCATCCGCATCCACCTGCTCAACGACAAACTCGCCATCAATTTGTGGAAACTCTGCGGCCAAAAACGCGGTAATCTCTTGTGCAGTCATTTGCATATTTTATCCTTACTGATCGATGTCAACGGTCACCCACGCACGGATTGCTCACTGGGGTACGTTGCCGCGAACAAGGTCTGCAACATCAACATCAACACAAAGATTGCGCCCATTTGATGCACAATCGCAAAATACCACGGCGCCGCATATAAGACAGTGAAAATACCCAACAGCATTTGAATAAACAGCATCATCATCACGGCCTTAAACCCGATCCGAACTTTGCTGTGCCCCGCACTGCGTGATTGGTACCACGCGAATACCCCTGCAAACATCACAAGATACCCCAACATCCGGTGGTTAAATTGCACCAAGGCTGGATTCTCAAAAAAGTTGGTCCACAGCGGCAAATAATCAAAACTTTCCGACGGTAAAAATTCGCCACCCATCATCGGCCAATCAATATAACCACGCCCCGCATCAATCCCCGCAACCAACGCGCCCAACAAAATCTGCGCAAATGCCAATACGATCAACACTTTTGCCATCCGCGCACTGGCATCGTTGCGTGTGCGGCGTGATTGAAACAGCGACATTTCGGAGCGGTTCAACTTCATGATAAACCAA
>TARA_R110002096_G_scaffold435983_1_pt1 | contig 32025 bp, 32 predicted proteins | sample TARA_R110002096 | Tara Oceans TARA_R110002096 (sample SAMEA4397295) | marine metagenome | biome: Polar Biome; feature: [DCM] deep chlorophyll maximum layer (ENVO:01000326); material: water (ENVO:00002006), including particulate matter (ENVO:01000060) such as... | depth 35 m
TAAGTTTAGCACTTTCGGGGTGATTTTTTTGGATTGAAACTCTGCACAACGCTGTTGGATAAACTCCCAATTCGCCGCCTGCTCAGGAAAAACACCTAAATGTTTAAAAGCGGTTTGCCGCAGATGAAAATGAATGGAATCATTACCTGTTTCGTAATCTATTTCCCAATCTTCAGTGGTGGTGTTCCAAACACCTTTTTGGCCCTTTTCTTCAGAAAAAAAGAGCGAGGCCGTTTTCCATTCCGCCGCAGAAAGTTGTGGCTTGTTCGTAGCGGCAGGCTCTGGTCGGTCGGTAATGATGGTTCCAAAACGCTCCAATTTTCGGCCGTCGCCAAAATCTAACAGTTCGTAGTTTTTCCAGTTTTTGGGATATATCATTTTTCTAAAAAAGCATCCGCTACTTTAAAATGTAAATCATCCATGCTAACACTAGATCGATTGATAGCATAAGCAATTACCATATTTTCTTCTTTGTTGATGAGGAACATCGTAGTTCCGCCAACAGATCCGCCCGAATGTCCAAACCAAGCTCGGCCACTGTAATCGTGATTTGTGACCCAACCCATTCCATAATAAGTAGGTTTTCCATCACTAGTATGTTGAGTTGCCATGAGCAAATCGAGGGTTTCTTTATTTAGATAATCATAGCTAAGATTTGCCACTCCAAACTTGATGAGGTCTTCGGTAGTGGCGATAAAACCACCTCCTGCCCATTTGTAGCTATTATCAACAACAGGTGCTTCTTTATTCTCTCCATCTGAGAATTCATAGAATTTGGTTCTGTTTGGGTAACTCTTGTCGGCCCACTCTGGCATGGTGTTGCTCATTCCAATGGTATCAAAAATGTTTTTCTGGATGAACGGAAGAAACGCTTCACCCGAAGCTCCTTCTATTGCGGCACTTATTACGGTGTATCCATAAGTGCTGTACCCATATTTAGTTCCTGGTTTAAACAGTAGTGGGTCGTTCGCAAAAATTTGCAATCCTTCATTCACTGTAGCGTAGCTTTTATTGCTAAGGAATTCATCGCCTTTGTAATGTCGGATTCCTGCCAAATGCCCCGCAACTTGCTTTACGGTAATGGGATATTCTTTTTCGGGGAAATTAGGAACGTAGGTTTGAACGGTTGCATCAGGATTGAGTTTGCCTTCTTGGATGAGCACACCCATCGTATTAGCTGCCAATGTTTTTGAAACACTCCCAATTCTAAATAAAGTTTTGCTCGGATTTACAGGGATTTTATTCTGCACATCAGCGTAACCGAAACCTTTCGACCAAATAATGTTTCCGTCTTTATAAACAGAAATTGACATGCCAGGAATGGTTTTGTCAGCAACAAACTGCTCAACGATGGCATCTGCTTTTTCAATAGATTTAGAATAATCCTGCGCAAAAATTAATAATGGAAGGAAAAGAGCGAGTAGAGTAAGAAAGGTGCGCTTCATCATAATATGGTTTTATGAACGTGTTTTAGTTCGGTTTTCTGTTTCAGAAGAATTGCTCTCTAAATGTTCATCGGGAATAGAGATTTGAGGCTCATTCTCCTTTTGAGGAAGGACATCGCTTTTGGTAGAAGTTCTTTTGTCATCCAAACCTATAAGCTTACCAAAGCGAGTAATCATGTCGTCCATTTTCTTTTTTCGACTCTGAACCCATTTCCCGAAAAAGTAACGCGATCCAGCAAAAACACTTGTGATACTAGCCACAGCAATAGCAATGTTGATGAGAGGAGGAAGGGAAGCACTACCTAAAAAGATTCCAAGTCCCATGATTAAGAGCACAAAAGGAAAGTAATACGCGAAGAAAGCAATTTTGCCATAATGCGAGCTTACATAAAACCGAGTTTTGTTTTTAAGTGGGGTAGCGGTTAAGCTAGCATGAATGAATTTATGATCTGGACTCATCCATTCAAACGATTTTCCAAGATGTTGAACCGTACCTCCGCTCTTATTAAAAGTGCGACGCGCTTCTTGTACAACTAATTCCCAATCATCCATACTCATTTCGTAAGGAACCTCTCTACCAACTTCTAGAGAAAGAGGTGCCCCGAGCAGATGAAATCCGGAGCTTTCGGGAATACCTGAGTTTTGCCTAGAAATTGCTTCTCGAATATACATTGGGTCGATTCCTGAGTCAGCAGCAATTTGTTCTAACTCTTCGAGTGTAAGGCCGTCTTCAGTCTGACCTATATTCTCTTTTTGAAGCTCGGTGGCTTTCTGCAGAAGAGCTTTGATTTCTTTTTGAGAATACAGTTTGTCGTTGTTCATAATTGCTTTCTAGTATATAATCTGAAAGAATAGACGGCTAAAAGTACTTAAAGTTGTACCGTGTTAAAAAGTAGTTTTTTACTGATGGAATTCCCAAAAGAATAAAAGCTATCTCTCTTTTATTTAGATGATGAATGTTGCTCTCGAATCGAATCAGGTGTAAACTTTTTAATTCGCCAATTCTAAAACTTCATTTCCTTCTACAATCTGGCTGCTTTCTTTTTTTATTCCATTAATCATCGCCTGAGCAACATTTTTTGCTTTAATGGGATGGTATTTCTTCAATCCAGTAAGTTTACAAAGCACGTTTGCGAAGCCTATTCCTATGCGTTCACCAAGGCGAAATTCATTACGATCGCCATCCAAAAAAGAAGGTCGAACAATGAGTACCGAATTAAAACCCAAATTTTGAACAGCATCATCAAGTTCGCCTTTAATGCGTGTGTAGAACGATTTTGAGCTTGCATTAGCACCAATGGATGATATTAAAGCATAATGAGGAACGCCGTTTACTGCTGCTGCTTTAGCCACTTCAAACTGGTAGGTAAAATCGATGGTATGTTGTGCTTCTTTACTGCCCGCCTTCTTAATGGTGGTACCAAGCGCTGAAAATAAGTGGTCGCCCGTAAGTTCAGATTTCCATTTATCTATCTGAGCAAAATCTATGATGTGTTCTTCAAGTTTTGGATGAGAAACACCCGTGGCACGACGATGAAATACCTTCACCATGCCGTAATTTTCATCATGTAACAACAAATCAAGAACATGAGAACCCACTAGCCCAGTTGCGCCAATTATGATTGCAGTTTGATTTCCTGAAGATGTAGCCATAATGAATTTTGTGTAGTTGGGTTTTGTGAAGCCTAATGAATTTGAATTTCGTAAGCTGCTTCGAAAGTGCCACCTGCCTCTAAAGTTCGTATTCCTTCTTTATTGATAAGCTGTTGGTCGGAGTCGCTTGTGTCGGCGATACCAATCCAAGGCTCAATACAAACGAAAGGAGCTTGTGGTTTTGCCCAAATTCCTAAATACGGGAATCCTTCATAATTGACAGTTAATACTTTGCCATTATTTTTACTGTTCAAGCTCACGCTTTGCGATTTCAAATCCTTGAAAATGAGTGCGTCTCTATCAAAAAGGTGGCTGTGTAGTGGTAATTTGTTGGTGTTGTCTAGAACAAGTTCGGTGTTGTTACTAACGGTTTTATCATCAGCTAGTAACCAAGTAGAGGCGGTTTCAACGTGTTCAAACTCAAGGAAATAATCTTCATAGTGTTCATTTTCATGTAGCGGACAGTTGAAAGCAGGATGTCCGCCTAAAGAGAAATACATATTCTCTTCTCCATGATTGAAAACGGTATGCTGAACGAGGAGCGATCTGCCTTTTAAAGCAAACCTCGTTTGAATTTCGAATTTGAATGGATACTGTTTAAGGAGCTCTTCGTCCCATTTCATGGAAAAAAGTAGGCTTTCATCGGTATGCTCAAGAACGGTGTTTTTGTCTGAAGAGCGAACTACACCATGTTTGGGTAAAGAATAGCTTTTCCCTTCAAAAAAGTAGGTGTCGTTTTTAAGTAGGCCAATGGTTGGAAAAAGAACTGGGGCATGATTAACCCATATATCAGGATTTCCTTGCCACATATATTCATTTCCTGTTGAAAGTGATTTTATGGAACAAAGTTCTATGCCATTATGTACTACAGAAGCAGAAAGCTGCTCGTTTTGGATGGTGTATTTCAAAATAGGAAAGCAGTATAAGAATTGAGGATTTTTTTATTCTTTTCATATAAAAATAGCTCTAAAAAAACAAAAAAATGAAAATAAAAAACGCTCGCTTAGAGACAAATACAGTCGATTACTTTCTTTAATGAATATTTTCTGAAGAATATAAATTGGCTAAAGCACTTGAGAAAGAGTAGTAGATAGCTTGATATTCAAAGTAAGAAAATATAGATTAAAAAAGTTCAATTTCAGCCGATAAGCTAAGTCCATACTATCTAGCATGAGAATGATGGTAAGCAAAAAATAAATCCATCTAGATACTTACTTCGTATAAGAAGAAAAAAATAAAAATTATGAATGATTACTCAGATGTTTTACAAGTAATGGGCGCAATGATACTTGTTTCAGTTCTAATTACGAATGTAAATAGAGCCAGCTTTTTGAACAAAGCAATACTCATCGATGGTGAGTATGAAACTGAAGTAACAGCGCTAGCCCAAGATTTTATGGAAGAGTCTAGATCTATGGCATTTGACGAGGAGACGGCTTCTGGTTTTGTTCCTGTAAATATACCAGCGGGCTTTTCAACAATTGGCACCGATGGAAGTGAATCTTCACGTGCTGACTTTAACGATTTTGATGACTATGATGACTATTCAGAGGTAATAACCACTATCCATGGCGATTTTAATGTTTCTGTTAAAGTTGTGTATGTAAACGCTACTACTCAATTAGAAACGGCTTCAAAAAGCACTTTGAAAAAAATGAAAGTTTCAGTTTCAAATGCTTCACTAACACAGTTTAACAATAGCAAAGAGTTGAAAACATATAATTTTAGCTACATAAGAAGCTATTACGCGGACTAAGGGAGGAAAGAATGAACTTAAGTTTAGTAACTAGTTTTATAGTAAGTGGAGTGCTCATTTTAATGTTAGGCTGGATGACTTTAGGGGTTTCTTATAATTCCAAAGATATTGTGCTATCGCAGGCAAAACAATCAAACAAAATGGATGTATCGCAAATAATCTCCTATGACTTCCCAAAAATAGGTTATTCAGGAGATATTGACATAGATTCTTTAATTGTAACTGCAAAAAGCAATAAGATTGCGTTTTTTAGCAACATCGATAATAGTGCAGACAACTCCATCGAAAAAATTATATGGGAATTTACAAATAGGGAAGTTACAAGTACTGCTAATCCTAATGATTTTATTCTTGCCCGTACAATTGATGGAGTGGAAACAGAAATTACCTTAGGAGTTACAGAGTTTAGAATTAATTACTACGATGAGTTAGGTTCCCAAGTACCCCTCTCTTTTCCATTAAGCGTGGCTGATATTAATAGTATAAGACAAATTGAAGTTGAGTTGGTTATAGAAAGCGCAGACCAGCTTAAATTAAGATCTTCAAGCCCAGAAAATTATGTTAGAACGGCCTGGATAAAACGATTCACGCCAAGAAATCTTCCAACAAACTTATAAGATTATATATTATGGGACGAGCGATGTTAATAATTGCTAGCGGAGCAGTAATCATTTATGGTATGATACAGCTCGGGTTAGTTGGCCAAAAAAAGTTAGTGGTTGAGAGAACCGCGGGTTACGCAAAAGATATCCACGCAAAAAACACCGCTTTTACGGCTATTCAGTTGGCCATGGAGGAAATTAACCAAGACAATAACTGGCACCCTACAGAGGGATCACCATGGGTAAATACTATTGAAGGTAGCGAAGTTACTTTGTACTATGATTATTTGGGGTTTGGAGCTTCCTTGATTGAGCCTGATACAATTAGAATGTACTCTACTTCGGTTTATGATGATGAGACCGCGCAAATTGTGAGTACTTTTACTAAAGTTAGATTAGATTTTGTGCCAGAATTCAAATCAGCATTATCATTTGCTACCGACCAATTTACTTTTTCAGCTGGTGGAAATGCATTAGTATCGGGCAATGATGCTTCAGGTACTTGCAGCGACAAACCTGCAATTACGGTTCAAGATGAGGCGTCAGCAGAGGAAATACTCGGACCAGACGGGGTTTTAGGCGCGTTATTTGGGGATGATAATACAGATCATTTGGAGAGTAGCGTAGCTCCAGTAGCAATTGATTCGAGTGTATCTTATTCCCCTGTTGATCAGCTAATTGCTAGGCTTGCAAGCCAACCAGGAACCGTTAAAATTTCAGGGAATTACAAAGGGAGCTTAGGAACTGCAAACAACCCAGGAGTATTTTTTGTTGAAAATTACGCGAAACTTACAGGAGGAATAGATGCTGGATATGGGATTATGGTTATTAGGTCTGGTGGCGAGTTAGAGTACGAAGGTGAGCTAAGTGTTGCGGGCAATTTTGAGTTTAATGGCTTAATAATTTTCGAAAACGCCTTTAATTTTACCGGTCGTGGAACACCAGATTTAAATGGCTCTGTACTTGTTGGAACTACCGAAAATTCAAACAGTACATTAAGGATTAATTTAGGTGGTAACATAAAGATTCAATATAACTGTGCAGCAGAGAGTTATGCCAAAGTGGCCTCTGCAAGTTTGTTAAAACAGAATAGATATATCAGACTCAGTACTTTTGAGTAATAGATATAACATAATATTAAAGACAATCTAAAGCAGAGCTATTCTACGGCTTCTAAAACACGTTTTACAATTCCGTCCATAGCTTCTCTTTTTATCCATCTAGCAACAATAACAAGATCGTTTTCCTGATCTACATACACCATGTTGTTTCCGGCTCCCAAATGATAAAAAGCTGTTTTTGGAGCGCTTGGGAGAGGCTTCCCATCAGTATTCAAGAAAAAATTCATAAACCCATAATTTTGATTGGCATTAGTTGGTGCTCGCGACATCTTAATCCATTCTTCGGATAGAATTTGTTCGTTATTCCATTTTCCGTTTCTCAAAGTTAAATATCCGAACCTTGCTTGGTCTCTAGCGCTTATAAACATGCCGCCTCCCCAATGACCTCCGCCGCTAACGGCTTGCATTACTTGTCCGTCAATTACTACCCAAGAATTTTCGTAGCCATTCCATCGCCAAGTTGGTGAAGCTCCTATTTTATCCATGATATTTACTCTTAGAACTTTTGGAAGAGGTTCTCTTAGCACATTCATGGCGGCTAAGGCTAGTACATTTACACGAGTATCATTGTATTCCCATGCTGAGCCTGGTTCTTTCAACTCACGGTTTAGCCACTCTCCTGTATCTCGGCTCGGACGATCTGCCCAGTCTGGCTTTCCCCAAAGGTTTCCTTCCCAATCGCTGGTTTGGCGTAAAAGATGGTTCCAAGTGATTCTGCTATTATGAGCTCCTTTAAAAGGTCCAATTCCATAACCAAAAGGCTCTTTTCCAAAGCTTTGGTAATGATTGATTTCCATATTACGCGGATTATCGATCTCCATTTCTTGAGCGTATTTTATAACAGCATCAATTTTAGAGCTATTTAGTCCAACTTCTTCGGGTTTTTTGGTTTCCCAGTTGCCCCAAGTTCCTGGATAATAAGTTTGTGCTTGTACAGATAGAGTGAATCCGACGAGAAGAATACAAAGAAATAGTTTTTGCATCATAAGAAGACTTGTTGAGGTTGCTAACATGAAAATAGTTGAACGAAGCCTAAATGCCGAATTTGGCACGCAGTTTTATAATTTATAGTTCATGGCTAATAATAACTGAGTGAATGAACCAAATTCCAAAAACAAGAACTCAAGTTCATAAAAAAGGCTTTTCCCTTTATTAAAAGAGAAAAGCCTGTAAAAGTGTTTTAGCGTTGTTTAGTACGCCATTGCCACAATTTTCTCTACATCGTTGGGAGTTAGGTTTTTGTGTTCACCTAAGCCTTTCCAGCCACGTTCTTCAAAGCGTTTTGCAATTACTTCGGCAGTACCAGCGTATTCGTTAGTATACTCCGAAAGCGTAGTTTTGATATCTAAACTGTGGAAAAAGTCGACAGTTTTTTCAATTCCTGCTTTTGCTTTTTCATCAACGCTACCTTCGTTCATGCCCCAAACACGTTCAGCATATTGAGCTAATTTCTCTTTTTTAGCTTCAAAATTGTAGGTGTAATGACTTGGAGCAATGATTGCTAGAGTTCGTGCATGGTCGATTCCAAAAAGAGCAGTTAACTCATGGCCAATAGCGTGAACAGCCCAATCGGTAGGAACACCTTTCTGTAGCAATCCATTAAGAGCCATTGTACAACTCCACATAAAGTTAGAAGCAGCTTCATAATCAGAAGGGTCTTTCATAATTTTTGGAGCGACTTCAATGAGTGTTTGCATAACACTTTCAGAAAAGCGGTCTTGTAAGGCTGCTCCAGCTGGGAACGTCATGTATTGCTCTAGTACGTGTGTAAAGGCATCAGTGATTCCGTTAGCAAGTTGACGCTGAGGAATAGACTTAACAACTTGAGGGTCGAGAATGGAGAATACTGGGAATAACCCTGATCCACCCATTCCAAATTTCTCTTTGGTTTCGGCTCGGGTAATAACCGCGCCAGAGTTCATTTCTGAACCAGTTGCTGGCAATGTAAGTACGGTGCCAAAAGGCATTCCTTTTGTAGTAGGAATGTGATTGGTTAAGATGTCCCAAGGAGTATCTCCTTCAAAAAACGCTGCCGCCGAAAGGAATTTGGTGCCATCAATTACGGAACCACCGCCCACTGCAAGTAGAAAATCAATGTTTTTGGATTTTATAACTGCTAAAGCATCCATTAGGATAGCATATTCTGGGTTTGGCGGAATACCACCAAATTCAGAAACAGTATATCCTTTTAGAGCTTCGGTAACTTGATCGTAGATACCGTTTTTCTTTATACTGCCACCACCATAAAGCATGAGGATATTGGCATCTTTAGGGATTTCGTTGGCAAGATTTTGAATCTGATCTTTGCCAAAAAGGATTTTTGTTGGATTCTTAAATTCGAAATTTCTCATAATAGAATAACTTGTAATTAAAATCGGGGATTATATTTCGACGACCATTTTTCCGGTATTTTTTCCATCAAAAAGGGAAATAAATGCTTCCGGAATGGCTTCAAAACCTTCAACAATGGTTTCTGAGTTGGTGAGTTTTCCTTCGCGTAACCAAGTTGCTAACTGCTGAATTGCCTCAGGGAATTTTTCAGCGTAGTTGCCAATGATGAAACCTTGCATCAAGGCACTATTCTTTACTAAAAGAGGCTCAACTCTTGGTCCCATTGGTAAAGATGTGGCATTGTACAGCGAAATTGCGCCACAGATAATAATACGAGCGAATTTGTTGATGTTGGCATGTACACCATCTGAAATCTCGCCACCAACATTATCAAAGTAGATGTCTACTCCGTTAGGAGCTGCTTTCGCAATGGCTTCAGTCATATTGGTAGTTGTGTTGTAGTTGATAGCGGCGTCAAAGCCTAATTTGGAAGTTAATAGTTCCGTTTTTTCGTCACTACCTGCAATACCAACTACACGTAATCCGAGAAGTTTTCCAATCTGACCAACAACACTTCCTACAGCACCTGCTGCACCAGAAACAACTAAAGTTTCTCCGCTTTTTGGTTTTCCGATTTCTTGTAAGCCTAGTTGTGCGGTAAGTCCAGTCATTCCTAGAATGCCCAAGTAAGCAGATAATGGCGCTTGTTTGGCGTCAACTTTAAGTAAGCCCGCTCCGTTAGAAACTTGATATTCTTGCCAAGCAAGCATTCCTGAAACGAAGTCTCCTTGTGCGAAGTCTAGATGTTTTGATTCTATCACTTCTGCAACACTTCCAGAGGCAACAGGCTTGTTTAACTCGAATGGTGGGATGTAGGATTTAGCATCGCTCATTCGTCCTCGTAAATATGGATCTACCGATACGAAAGTTAGTTTTAATAATATTTGTCCATCTTTAATAGATGGTTTTTCTTCTTCAACAAACTTAAAATTAGATACTTCTGGTTTGCCGATAGGTCTTTGTTGTAATAATATAGTTCTATTCATGATAGTGTAATCTTAAATTAAAAATAAACGTTCATTCTTTTTAGGAATAAAAAATTTTAGAGTTTGATACTATCCCAAGCTGCACTGAATGCATGAGTGAGAGTTGTATTATCTAATTGATAATGAGCCGATTTTTGGCTGGTCATCAAAAAAGCCAGAGGATAAATGGTATATGCGTACAGTAAATATGGAGAGATTGGTTTAATAATTCCGTCCTTTTGTCCACGTTCCCATAAGTTGAGTAGCGGTTGCAAATGGATAAGTCCTATTTGTCGGCTTTCTTCGTCGATCATTGGAGTGTTATCACACTGCGATAAAAAATAAGCTTCTTCAACTTGATGCAATTTGTAATCGGCAATATTTCGCCAAATGATTTCAAAGCCTTCTTTAACTGGAAAGCTTGGACTATAGTTCTTGAAAGCGTGCTCACTAAAAGAAGCTTTAACTTCCAAGTAAAGTTGGTTAACCATATCTTGCTTGTTTGCAAAGTAGAGATAAATGGTAGCTGGCGAAACACCAGCTAGTTTGGCAATTTTAGACATTGGCGCAGCATGAAAACCATTATTGTTGATAAGGTTTAAAGTGGCTTCTAAAAGAGCTATTCGTTTTTCCGAACTTTTTACACGCATGATTATCTCCGAATTAATTGATGGTCAAATGTGTATGTCTCTAATATACATATTATAAATGAATGTTCATTCATTTTAGGAAAGATTAATATTATCGGCTCTAAAGGCTGCATAATGAGTTATAACCTTGGACTGATGTGCATAAAAAAAGCTAGCTAAACTTGTTCAGTTTGCTAGCTTTTAAATAGAGATAAAAGTGAGAAACTATCGTAAGTACTTTCCTACAACTTTAGCCCAAATCACGTAACCTTTTTTGTTCATGTGGAGGTTGTCTGATAGGAAAATATCATCAAAAGGAGTGCCTTCTTTATTCAGCATTGGGTTCCAAACATCGACAAAAGTAACACCTTCGGTTTCGGCGCTGTATTCTTCAAAAAGCTTATTAAGTGCCATGTATTGTTTTTCAAAACTCCAGCGTAGAATGCTTGGTTTAGCAGAGATGAGGTAGATCTGAGCATTTGGCAACTTCGCCTTAATAGAAGCTACAACTTCTTTGGTTGTTTTGATGACTGCTTCTGGGGCAATAGATCCTGAAATATCGTTGTCTCCTTCATAGATAAACACTTTATCAGGGTTGTATTTAAATACTAAATCGTTCAAGTAGTATTGTAAATCGGTCATTGCTGAGCCACCAAATCCCGTGTTAATAGCATTCACAAAAGGGAAATCTTCTTGCACATGCTTCCACATTCTAACGCTTGAGCTTCCTGTGAAAACTACCACTTCTTTTTTGCTGTCTATTTTAAATTCAGTGGCATTTAAAGCGTCAATTTCGTTTTGAAATCGAGTTGGGTCTTGAGCAAATAGATTGCTACTGGCAACCAAAACGAATAAAAGCGTGGCTTTTAGAAAATTTGTATTTAAGCGTTTCATGATGAATGAGAAATATAAATTAGTGTTTGTAAATCGATGAGTAATCGCGCCTAAAGAGTACTGAATATGTAGGTAAATATAAAATGGGAGAATAGATTAGAGTTAGTCTAAAGAAATAGTCTGACCTTGGCTAGCAACGTTAAAGCCTTGTTGTTCAACAAGGGCGCGCTCAGGTGTATTGAGAAGTAAAGGGTTAGTGTGATTGAAGTGTATAAAGGTGATTTTGGCTTTTTCTGATTCAGGTAGATTTTTGAATAGCTCTATACTTTCTTCTATAAATGGATGTGGAATTTCGTTCATATCTCGTCCTGGAAGTTCATCTGCATCATAGAAGGTTCCATCTAAAAAAGCGATATCAACTTTGGCAATTTCATCGATGATGCTTCGCTCCCATATATTCCATTTATTAATGTCGGGGATAAATAAGATGCTTTTTTCCGGTGCATTGATTTTAAATCCAACCGTTTCAGAAAATTCATCACGATGTGGAACCAAAAATGGAGTTACTGAAAGTTCTGGCGAAAGATGAATGGAGGAGTCTGCTTGAAGTGGTTTAATTGCTATATTTTTTAAGGAGAGTAACTGGCTCCAAGGGCCATTGTCAGATAAATAGTTTGCCATTTTAGGCATTGCATACACAGGCATTTTTGAAGCGCCCATAACTTCTCTTCCCAAATGCATAAGCCCAGTGTAATGTCCCATGTGTGCATGTGTGAGAAATATGCCTTTTAATTCAGCTTGGGTTGTGGTGGATAAATGATGAAGCTGATCTTTAAAATCGGGAGTGGCTTCAAACATCCATGATTGATGAGTTTCATTATCAACTAAGCCCAAACTAACAGGACTACGTTTCTCTTCATTTCCCGACCAATATAATTGGCATTGTTCTTTGGTACAGCCGGCTTGAGGAAATCCAGCATCTTGAGCAATTCCTAAAACAATTAGTTCAAACCTTGGGGATTTGATGTCTGTTTTAGTTTGACCTGTTTGACAAGAGATAAAAAGAAGTGCAGAAAAAAGTAATGCTAGGTATTTCATAATAACTGTGAATTGAACGAAGAGAGAGCGTTTTAATTAATCAACCGATAAACAAGAGCCTCATATGGTTGTAGCTCAAATTGAGAGAGGTTGCGAGTTGTTGGTACATCGTAATTTGAAATCAAAAGCTCAGTATGATGAAATTGTATCTCTTTAGGTAAAGCAAAATTGGTAGTAGAATCACTAAAGTTTAGAATGATGAGTAGCTTTATGTCATCCAAAGTGCGGGTAAAAGCATAAATTCGTGGATGTTCTTCCAAAATAATCTCATAAGTTCCGTATACAAAAACAGGGTGCTTTTTACGTAGTTCTATCAGCTTCTGATAATAGTAAAAGATAGATTTGGAGTCGTTTTGAGCTTGTTCGACGTTAATACGTGTGTAATTTGGATTAATCTTTATCCACGGGTTTCCGCTAGTGAAGCCACCATTCTTAGTTGCATTCCATTGTATTGGGGTTCTAGCATTATCTCTACTTTTGGCTTTGAGTAAACTAAGCGCCTCATCAGGGGCTAGACCTTTAATTTGAATTAAATTTTGGTATTTATTAAGTGTGTCGATGTCTCTGTAATCCTCGATAGAGTCAAAGGAAACATTCGTCATTCCAATTTCTTCGCCTTGGTAAATAAATGGTGTGCCTTGCATTAAGTGCGTGAAAGTAGCCAACATTTTAGCGGATTCAACTCGATACAATTCATCGTTACCAAATCTAGAAACAGAACGCGGTTGATCATGATTATTGAGATAAATGCTATTCCATCCGTTGTTATCCAAGTCTATTTGCCAACGGCTCATAATCTGTTTTAAGTCAGCTAATTGCCATGTTTTAGAAGATTTTGAAGGTATTTCCCCACGTAGGTCAGCATCCAAATCTACATGTTCAAATTGGAATAACATGTTAAGACTGCCAGTGTCTTCGTTTGTAATTTCAATGCCTTCTTTGGGTGTAACTAATGGTGTTTCGCCCACAGTTAGTATATCGTACTTCGAAAGTACCTTTTGTTTCATTTCGGCTAAATAATCTAAAAGTCGTGGACCATTAATGAAGTATTTACCCCCAAAATGATACGGGTCGTCATTCACTACTGGGGCATCAGGGAAACTTGGGTTTTTAGAAATCATGTTAATAACATCCATTCGAAAACCATCCACTCCTTTTTGGAGCCACCAATGCATCATATCATAAATTTCGGAACGAAGTTTAGGGTTTTCCCAATTCAAATCGGGCTGTTTTTTAGAAAAAAGATGGAGATAATATTCTCCAGTTTGTTCGTCGAATTGCCAAGCAGATCCTCCAAAAAAAGAACTCCAATTGTTAGGCTCTTTGCCATTTTTAGGGGGCTTCCAGATGTAATAATCGCGATAAGGATTGTTTTTTGACGTTCTAGATTCTTGGAACCAATCGTGTTCGTCGGAAGTGTGATTAACCACCAAATCCATAACCAATTTGATGTTCCGCTTATGCATCTCCTCAAGTAATTCTTCCCAGTCGTTCATGGTTCCAAACTCGGGCATAATCTCTCGATAACTGCTGATGTCGTATCCGTTATCGTCGTTTGGAGAATTATAAACTGGAGAAAGCCAAATTATATCAACACCAAGTTCTTTTAAATAATCTAGCTTTTGGATGATGCCTTGCAAGTCGCCAATGCCATCGCCATTGCTATCGTAAAAACTTCGTGGATAAATCTGATACACCACACTTTCTTTCCACCACGTTTTATTCATGCCCATCTATTCCTTAAAAAGATGAATTAACAATTGAGCAGTATCGAAATAATAAGATTATACAAGGATTGCTAATCCTCATTTTGTGTATCAATTTCTGATAGCTTGAATAAAGCTTTCCCGAGTTTAAAAAAGAAGAATCCCAAAAGACCTGGTATGATTTGAAACATCAATGTTAGAATGATGCTCGCAGAAGAGTCATAGTTTATTCCGGTAGCAATGAAAATTGTTAAAGCTTTAATTGTTCCGCGGAGCGAAAAAATAAAGATGAAACCAAACAGAGTGCTTAAAAGGAAAAAGAATATGCCAAAAAGTTTCCTCAACTCCGTTCTAACATTCTTTCTAATGAGAGAATTGCATATTGAGCTACTTCTTGAGGTACAGAAATTTGATTAACAACCTCTCCTGCTTCTAGCTTTTCGAGGCTCCAAAGCAAGTGTGGTAAATCAATTCTGTTCATAGTTAAACATGGGCACATAAATGGGTTTAACGAAACGATTTCCTTATCAGGATTTTCATCAATAATACGATTCACAAGATTCATTTCTGTTCCTATAGCCCACTTGCTCCCTGCAGGTGAGTTTTCAATAGTGGTAATAATGAAATTAGTGGAACCAGCGTAATCTGAAGCTTGTACAACTTCGTAAGTACACTCTGGATGAACAATGATGTTAATCTCAGAATCTTTCTTTTTAAGATTTTCGATATGCTGAACATTGAATTTCTCATGAACGGAGCAATGTCCTTTCCATAGAATAACTTTCACATCTTCAAAATCGCCTTCGTACTCAAAAGCTTGTGCATGTGGATCATAAACAGCCATTTCGTTTAGTTGAACGCCTAACTCAACAGCGGTATTACGCCCTAAATGCTGATCGGGTAGAAATAAAATGCGTTCTTTTTGTGTGAAAGCCCATTCTAGCATTTTGCGAGCATTACCAGAGGTAACACAAGCACCACCATTTTTACCAACAAAACCTTTTATTGCGGCTGTAGAATTCACATAAGTAAGAGGAATAATAGTATCTCCCCAAATAGAAGCCATTTGCTCCCAACCTTTTTCGGTTTGTTCTAAGTCGGCCATATCAGCCATAGAACAACCAGCACGTAAATCAGGTAAAAGAACTTTTTGATTTGGTTTGGTGAGCATATCAGCTGTTTCGGCCATAAAATGCACTCCGCAAAAAGCGATAAACTCAGCTTCTGGCATTTCAGAACAGATCTGAGCAAGCTTCAAAGAATCGCCACGAGCATCTGCAAACTGAATAACTTCATCTTTTTGGTAATGGTGGCCAGGAATAAAAAGCCTTGAACCAAATTTGGCTTTTATTTCGCGCACGCGAGTTTCCATTTCCTCAACCGAAAGTTGGCTGTATCGTTTAGGAAGTGAAACTTCTGATTCGATTTCTAAAATGTCTAAAACGTCCATAATAGTTTGTTTAAAGCTAAACAGTTAAAGAGAGCATTAAGGGAAAAGAGATTCTTTGATAGATAATGGAGCTCACAATTCTAGTTGTTAACAAGGTTAAAGCTGATGTCTAAAGCTTTAACAGAATGTGTGAGCCAGCCCAGCGATATCACATTGGCACCACAACCTCGGTAGCTTGCAATATTATCGGGGGTAATTCCACCTGAAACTTCGCTAATGATAGTGTCAGGTATTAAAGTGGTGAGTACTTTTACTTCTTCGGGAGTACGGTTATCAAGCATAATTACATCGGCTTTGGCTTCAACAGCTTCCAACACTTGCTCTTTGGATTCCGTTTCCACTTCTATCTTCACCATGTGGCCAATATTTGCCCGAGCCATTTCAACAGCTTTGGTGATACTTCCCGCAGCTTTAATGTGATTGTCTTTAATCATTACGCCATCATCTAACCTAAAACGATGATTTTGTCCACCACCACAGCGCACTGCATATTTCTGGAGCGCTCGCAAACCGGGAAGAGTTTTACGAGTATCTGTAATGGTGATGGAAGAATCGTTAAGCCGTTCAATAACATCGGCCGTTGCAGTAGCAATACCACTTGCGTGCTGCAATAAATTCAGAATAACACGCTCGCCACTTAAAAGTGCTCGAACAGGTCCTTCAACTTCAGCAATTACCTGTCCTTTTGCTACAAAATCGCCATCCTTCTTGTAAGGGAAAATAGAAACATCATCACTTAAAAGAGGGTAAGCAAGTTCTAAAACGGAAAGTCCAGCCAAAATGCCATCAGCTTTTGCAGTAAAACTTCCATGGGCAAAATCAGTGTCGCTAAAAATGGAGTTTGAAGTAAGGTCGCCCATCCCTAAATCTTCGGAAAAGGCTTGCTTCAAAATTTCTAAAAGATAAATAGAATGCATAATGTGAAGGCCGTAATATTTTGGCTATTTTAAAACAATACTAAAGATACACCATTTCTTTTTAAAGAACGATACTGATGATATACCTAGATTACGCTGCCACCACACCTATGAGTGAGACTGCAATTGCTGTTTATACGAAGGTTGCTTCACAGTATTTCGGAAACCCAAGCAGCTTACACGATGCTGGTAGCGAAGCCAAACAAATTTTAGAGGCGAGTAGAGCCACTGTCGCAAAATTATTTAGTGCCGAAGCTAACGAAATCTATTTTACGGGCGGCGGTTCTGATGGGAATAGATTAGCTCTAGAGGCATTACTAAGTGCTTCTGATGTAGATGGACGACATGTAATCACCACAACGGTTGAGCATTCAAGTGTGCGGAATTTCTTTAATCATTTAGAAGAATATGGCTACGATGTTACCCGATTAGATGTTGACAGCGAGGGTAGAATCTCACTAGAGGAATTGGAAGAATCACTGCGTGAAGATACTGTGCTGGCATCCATTCAGCATGTAAATTCAGAAACAGGTGTAATCCAAGATCTTGAAGTAATTGGCGCACTATTGAAAGCACGTAACATCTTTTTGCATTCAGATTGTGTGCAGAGTTTTTGCAAAATTGATGTGTTAGCTAATTGGGCAGATGCAATAACTGTTTCGGCACATAAAGTGTATGGCCCCAAAGGTGTAGGTGCTGTTTTCATCAAAAAAAACATAGAATGGAAACCTGAGATTAATGGAACAACCCAAGAAAGAGGTTTGAGGGCAGGTACTCAAAATGTTCCAGGTATAGCAGCTTTTGCAGCTGCCGCAAAAGGGTTGTTTACTGAAAAAAATGAAGAAAATGATAGATTAGCTAGTCTAAGAGCGGTTTTGTTGGAAGGAATTAGTGCCGCTGGCTGGACGTTTGTTGATGAAGGAATTGCAGATTACAAACTCTCAAATATTTTAGGATTACGTTTTCCTGGTATTGAAGGACAATTTTTGATGCTCGAATGCACTCAGGCAGGCTTGGGCATTTCCACTGGAAGTGCTTGCCAAGCTGGGTTAGATAAACCCAATACCACGATGCTTGCTATGGGCAAGTCGGTTCAGGAGGCTAGAGAGTTTGTTCGATTATCGTTAGGTAAGGGAATTGATGAATCGAATATTCCTCTGATAATTGAAAAAATAGATACTATCTTAAGTAGGCATTTCAGCAAAGTTAAGCTGTAAGAAAGATTATTATAATATTAAACATAATTGACCCCCTCTATGAAAAAAGGATTACATATAAGTTTCTTGTTAGCATTTTTCGTCATGTTTGTTAGCTGTGGCGATGCTAAAGAAGCAAAAACAAATCAAGTTGCTAATAATTCAGCACAAACAGAAGTTGCTTCAAATACAGCAACAAACGTTTCTGAAACTATAGCTCAAGACACAGTAAAAGCAGAAGTAGTGGTTGTGAAATTTAGCGATTACCAATGCCCTGCATGTAAGTATTTTGTGCCTATAGAAGAGCAGCTAAAGAAAGAGTTCGGCGGAAGAGTTCAAATTGTATACAAAAATTTCCCACTTACTATGCACCAGTTTTCTCAGGTTGCTGCACGCGCTGCCGAGGCTGCTAAAAAGCAAGGTAAGTTTGATGAAATGCATGAACTTATTTTTACTGGACAGGAACAATGGAGCCGAGGAAATGCTGAAGCTATATTTACAGGCTATGCTAATTCAATTGGTTTAAACATGGATCAATTCAAAAAAGATCTAAATTCTGCTGAGCTACAACGCCTCATCATGTCAGATAAGCGTGAAGGTAGAGATCTAGGAGTAGAATCTACACCAACTTTCTATATTAATGGAGACAAGGTTCAGAGCAACCCGCCAACTTACCCACAGTTTAGAGCTTTAGTGGTTCAGTACTTGAAAAAGTAAAACCGAAACCAACATTTTCAAAAAGGTTTCGGCAGAACAAGCCGGAACCTTTTTCTTTTTATAGATACCTAGATTCTAAGTTTTTCAGGCCTAAGATGATTCACGAATTTTTGAATAGCTCACCTAAAATTGACGAAACTGCTTTTGTAGCTTCTAGCGCAGATATTATTGGAGATGTAGTGCTAGGTAAAGAAAGTAGTGTGTGGTTTAACGTAACTATCCGTGGCGATGTGAACGCAATTACCATTGGCGACAGAAGTAACATTCAAGACAATGTGTGCATTCACGTGATGAATCAAACAGGCCCGACTATTATTGGAAATGAAGTTACCATTGGTCACGGTGCTGTAGTTCACGGATGTACGATAAAAGACCGAGTTCTTGTTGGCATTAACGCAACCATCCTTGATAAGGCGGTGATTGAGTCGGATGTAATTTTAGCTGCAGGCTCACTAGTTCCTCCAGGAAAAACCTTGGAAAGCGGATTCATGTACATGGGTTCTCCTGCAAAAGCAGCGCGAAAACTATCCCAAGAAGAAATTGAGTCCATTAGAAAATATTCTCAGAATTATGTGAAGTATTCAAGGGCTTATCAAGGCAAGGATGTCTACAATACCAACCCTTTTTATAGTAAAGGGAAATAGAAAAAGCTTTTTTAGCCTATTTTCTAGATAACAACCTTCTCAATTAATATGTCAGGAATATACATTCACATACCCTTTTGTAAACAAGCCTGCTCATATTGCGATTTTTATTTTGTAACTCGCCATCAGCAAAAGGATGAGTTTGTGAGAGCTCTAATTAAGGAGATTGAAGATAAAAAAGACTCGATTTACACCACCGAGACTATTGAGACCATCTATTTTGGAGGAGGAACACCTTCGTTGCTTTCCAAAAAAGAACTCAGCGATATTTTGGAAGCCATTTATGCGACATTTGATGTTGATGCCCAAGAAATTACACTCGAACTAAATCCAGACGATGTAACGGCTCAATATCTAAAAGACATACGCAACATTGGTGTTAACAGAGTGAGTATGGGCGTACAATCTTTCAATAAAGATTTGCTTCGCTTCATGAATAGAGCCCACTCAGCCGAAGAAGCCTTACGCTGTTTAGAACTACTTCAGTCCTCAGGGATAGATGTGTTTACCGTAGATTTGATTTATGGCAATCCTGGGCAGAGCGTTGCTATGCTTGATAAAGATTTAGACACACTCCTGAGCTTTAATCCACCTCATGTTTCAGCATACTCGTTGACTATTGAGCCAAAAACACGACTTGGTAAACAACTAGAATTGGGAAGACTTATCCCCGCAGAGGACGATCAAGTTGAAATTCATTTCGATTTGGTAGAGCAGAAACTAGCCGCAAAGGGGATTGAACGATATGAAGTAAGTAACTTTGCCCGCAAAGGGAAAGAAGCTATTCATAACACGAACTACTGGAGCCATAAAAATTATTTAGGGTTAGGCCCAGGCGCACATTCTTTTTGGTGGAATGAAGAAAATACTGGCGCCTACAGATGGGAGAATAAACCCAATTTGGAAAGCTATTTAACACGTAAAAACTCAACAGAAGTAAATAAAGAATTCTTAGATTTATATAGCCTTGCTGAAGAGCGAATCATGCTAGGATTGCGAACGATGAAAGGTATTGATTTAAAAGCGTTTGAAAAGAAGTATAATTTTACAATCAACAACGCCCAGAAAGACTATATTTTAAAAATGCAATCAGATGGGAAGTTGACTGCAGGTAAAACATTGAACCTTACAACGAAAGGGCTGAAAATAGCAGATGCAATCGTACTCGATTTGATAAGCTTAGCCTAACGAAACATAATTAAAAGCTGTGACTTCTAAATGAAGCAAACTGTAACGCCATTTTTATCCGAGATTATTGATTATGCAGGGTTGTACCCGCCAGCGTCGTTAAACTTGGAGCAAGCATTATTAAAATTCGGCGAGCACAATAAATCTCCCCATTCTTGGATGCTATCTAAGTTCGTAATTGGTTCAGATAAGCTACAGGAATTTGAAAAACTCATTAGCACAAATACCGATTTAGCTCTGCCAATCGATTTGTCTATCGTAGCACCGGCAACAACGGAATTTGATGAATTTAAGCAGGCAATAACATCAGTAGTTAAGGAAATTGCGCTTCTGCATAAAAATTTAAAAGGCAAAGTTCGAACCAGCACACTCGAAATCAAACTGCCTGTAGAAGCTATTTACACCACTAGTTCAGTAGATACAATAAAAGCCATTGATTACGCCGTAAAAGTGATGAGTCGCTCAGTAGTTCTTCCCCACCGTTTATTTTTTGAAGTTCCAGGGTTTGATTTCGACTTTAAAATGACAGAAAAAGTTGTACGCATTATCGCCGCACATAACGATAAAATTCAGACCATGAATTTGCCTCACTATATTTTCTCGGGATTAAAAATAAGATGTGGTGGCGTAGAGGCTCACCAATTTCCCTCATCAAGATATTTAGCAAAGGCCGTACTTTCTGGAAGGGATGAAAATGTGGCAATTAAATTTACGGCAGGATTACATCACCCAGTTCGACATTATAACGATACAGTGAAAACCAAAATGCATGGTTTTTTGAATGTATTTGGAGCTTCTATACTTAGTTATACTCAGGATTTATCAGAGAAAGAATTTGTTGAAATACTGAACGATGAAAATGCTTCCAATTTCAGATTTACAGATCAGTATTTTGCTTGGAAGGATTTTGCAGCCCCAGCGCTAGAAATTCGTATGCTAAGAATGCTCTCGGTATTGTCTTATGGCAGTTGTAGCTTCGATGAGCCGATAGAAGATTTACAAGCACTTAAGATATTATAGAGCCCGTGGAACATTGTACTTGAAAAGAGAGTCTATAATCCGATTATAATTTATAAGAGATTCATTGATTAAATGGAAAAGTCATGTTGAAAAAATCATTTGTAGAAATCAGTAAGAATAGTGACTTCCCCTTGCAAAATTTGCCTTACGGCGCCTTTTTAGCGGAAGGTGGAGAAACCCATTTATGTACAACAATCGGAGATTTGGTTGTAGATTTGTTTGTACTAGACGAAGCTGGCCTTTTTGATGGCCCATTGCTGAAAAATCAATATGCATTTCAAGATTCGAGCTTAAACTTTTTTATGGGCTTAGGTAAATCCGCTTGGCAAGAAGCTCGAGAAACATTGACAAGCCTATTGGGAACCGAAAATCCAAGATTGCGTGACGACGAGGCTTTGTGCGCCCGTGCTTTCGTCCATCAGGTTGAAGTAGTGATGATGATGCCCGTTCAAATTGGAGATTACACCGACTTTTACTCTTCCGAGCAACATGCATTTAACGTTGGTTCGATGTTTCGCGACCCAGACAACGCCCTTATGCCAAACTGGAAACATTTACCTGTTGGCTACCATGGCCGAGCAAGTTCTATTGTAATTAGCGGAACGGATTTACACCGCCCAAAAGGGCAAACAATTTCTGCTGATTCCGATCAGCCAGTATTTGGACCAAGTAAACTTGTTGATTTCGAATTAGAAGTTGGTTTTTTAACTGGAACGGGAAACATTCTTGGCGATACAATTGATATTGAAAAGGCGGAAGACCATATTTTTGGGCTTGTACTTGTAAATGATTGGAGCGCTAGAGATATCCAAAAGTGGGAATACCAGCCATTAGGACCTTTTTTAGCAAAGAACTGGGCAACTTCCATTTCTCCGTGGATTGTTACGCTTGATGCACTCGAGCCTTTTAGAACATTCATGCCTGAACAAGACCCAGCAGTGCTTCCATATCTCCAATTAAAAGATCGCACTACGTTTGATATTAATTTAGAAGTATTTCTTAAAGCTGAAAAAGTGGAAGCTCCACAAAAAATATCTATTTCTAACTTTAAGAACTTATACTGGAGTATGGCGCAACAGCTAGCCCACCATACAGTGAACGGTTGCAATGTTCAACCTGGTGACTTGTACGCTTCTGGAACCATCAGTGGTAGCACAGAAGATTCTTATGGAAGTATGCTTGAGCTTACCTGGAGAGGTAGCAAACCCATTAAATTAGAAAATGGTGAAGAACGTAAATTTGTGAACGATAACGATACCGTTATTATGAAAGGTTACGCCGAAGCAAATGGGTTAAGAATTGGGTTTGGCGAAGTTTCGGGAAGAATCCTTCCGTCCAAATAACCCGCTATTTAATAAGTAACATTTTGTTATGAAATACGCCGTTTTGTGTCTTTAATCGATAAAGATACATGCCTGAAGCTAAGCTGGAAGCATCAAATGGAACTTCGTAGCTCCCCGCAGTCTGAACTCCTTGGAGGAGTGTGCTAACTAATCGTCCTGTATAATCGAATACTTCAAGCGTTACTTCTTGTTGTACAGTAAGTCCAAAGGTAATGGTTGTAGAGGGATTAAAAGGATTGGGATAGTTTTGAGCAAGGTAACTGACCTCTGGTAAAGTGGCGGTGATTTTAAACTGATAACTATTGCTTGCAAAAGGATCAGAGTTCATAAACACAATACCTAAATGTGATATTTCACTCCACGACCAATTTGTAGTTAGGTTTGTAGCTCCTGTTTCGTTTGCAGCAGCAAAACGCGTTTCAACGGTTCCATTAAGGAAGTAGACAATTAACCCAAGCTGAATGGCTGGTTCTTCATAAACGAGGTCAATTCCAATTTGTCCAGATCTTGGAGTTACTAGATCAACCTCAATAAAGTCAGCAGAAAATTTGGATAATGTAGATAATTCGGAAAGAGAATCGGGTATTGTAGAAAACTCATTTTTAACATAAGAACCAGGATAAAAACGACGTTCATCAAAGCCATAGTTAACAGGGCTTAAAATTCCGCCAGAAGCATAATGCCATAGATAAGACTCGGCCAGCACCGTTTCATAAACCTCACCTTGCGCAGTCACTTCAGAATTTATAGCGTCTAAAAAGCGTAAAGATGATAATGAAGATTCAATGCGCTGCCATACGTTAGTCCAGAATTCGACCCCAAAACGTTCGTGAAAATAAAGAGCCCAAGTTACATCTTCGTAAGAACCCGGAATAATGGTGGTGTAAGGTTCTTCAAAAATGGTGTCCCCAAAACCTAGCAGATAATTGTAGTAATCATTAACCTCATCGTATACCACTTCTTCCATCAATGTAGCATCCATTTCCAGCCATTTGTCCGCATCGCCCGACCAACCTTTCTGAACATATTGAATGGCATGTTTAAACTCATGAGCTGCGGTTGCTCTTATTGCACCCCTTTGTTTGCCATCTGGATCTGTATTGTCAGGAAAACCAGCAAAATCATTTTCAATTACAATATAAGTTCCGCCTGGTGCAGTAGCATCACTTGTTGTTGTTCCATAAGGACCAATATTCGCTAAATACACTTCATAAGATTGTCCCAGAGGTATTGGATCAGGAGAACCTAAGGTTAACACTTCATGCTTGTAAGAGGAATCCATCGCTGTTGCAACCCATTCCACATAATCTGGAACAGAATTCCCATTTCCATCAGCTAAAGGAACAGCATTTCTACCAGTAGTCTCGTAGGATATTTCGAATTTTCCCAAATCTGAAATATATGTTTGGGTAGCCAAGCTAGATTTGAAGTACGAAGGAATAGCTAAAGCTTTTTGATGAGTAGATTCAGAGAGTTGGTTTTTATGCTTATCAATAAATATAGACCCTGGTGTACCGCATTTATAAATATCACCGCTATTAAAGAGCTCTAAGTACTCATCTGCAACAACCTGAGCGGATACTTGGCCTTCGTTAAACTCAACGACAAGTTGATCGACTTTTGATACTTTTTGCGCAAATAAATCAGTCCCTTGAGTTAGAAAGAGCAAAACAGTTATAAAAAGAGAAATATGTTTAGGTGTGAACAAGGCTAAATCTCAATGATTATTTATTAGAGGAATTCGTAAATTTGCGAAATAATTTAATGATGGTACTAAGATACTATTATCGACCAAAAGATTTAGGTGTAAAGATGTACGAAGTAATACTTTATTACAATTTTAGCGAAATTCCCGAAGTAGAACGCTTTTGCAAAGAACATAAGAGATTTTGTAAAGACATGGATTTAAAAGGGCGGATTTATATTTCGTCGGAAGGAATTAATGGTACTGCAGCAGGCACCAAAGAGCAAATGGCAGCTTATAAAGACTATCTTTGTTCATTACCTGGCTTTGAGAAAACTGAGTTTAAAACGGATGAATCTGATTACATCCCGTTTGCAAAGTTGATTTGTAAAGTACGCGAGGAAATTGTTTCTCTACACGTAGATGATGTTCGTCCTGAAAATGGTGGGAATCATTTAGAGCCAGCAGAGTGGCGTAAAGTAATGGAATCTGGTGAGGATTACGTGATGATTGATGTGCGTAATAACTATGAATCCAAAGTTGGCCATTTTGATGGTGCACTTACTCCTGATCTAGACAATTTTTACGATTTTCCGAAGTGGTTAGAAGAGGCAAATATTCCCAAAGACAAGAAAGTGTTGATGTATTGCACAGGTGGAATTCGTTGCGAGAAATTTTCCGTACTCATGAAAGAAGACGGTTGGGATGATGTAAATCAGCTACATGGCGGAATACTAAATTATGCGAAAGAAGAAGAAGGAAAGCACTTTAAAGGAAAATGCTTTGTGTTTGACGACCGATTAATTGTACCCGTTGATCCCAAAAACCTAGCTCCTATTGCGCAGTGTGAAGTTACAGGGAAGCCTGCCGATACTTACGTGAATTGTGCAAACATGGAATGTAATAAGCTTTTTGTGTGCTCAGAAGAAGGTGCTAGGTTGATGGAGGGCTGTTGCAGTGAAGAATGTAAACAAAGTGAATACTGCCGTCCTTTCGATATCAATAATGCTTTTAAACCATTCCGAAAGTGGTATAATTACTTTGACGATGATTTTAAGGAAAGGAATGCACAACACGCCTCAAGCGAACAAGCGTAAAGTAAGGCTCGTTCTTCCCTATCCAATAACACATCGGTTTAGAGTGGGGGCAGAGTTTGTTAATAAAACTCTGCTGTTCACAATGTCGACGCGGTTTCCTTTTCGTGCTGAAAATGACTGGCAAAAGCGCATATTAGATGGAAAAGTTGGAGTGAATGAAAATCACACTTCTCCTGATTATGAGCTAAAAAGCCAAGATGAAATCTATCATCATAACCCATTGGTAATAGAACCAAGTGTACCTGACGAGGTGCAGATTCTTGAAGAAACAGATGATTTTATAGCAGTATTCAAGCCGGCGCCATTACCCATGCACCCTGGTGGCCGATACAACAAAAATACGCTTACATGGATGTTGGATGATTTAGGATATAAAGACCTGAAGATTGTTCACCGACTAGATGCTGTAACGTCGGGAATAGTTCTATTTGGAAAGACAAAAGAATTCGCTCAAAAGGCGATGACTTGTTTCGCTGAAAGCAAAGTCGAAAAAACGTATTATGCATTGGTGTGTGGTAATCCATTAGAGGATGAAAAACTCATAGACCTACCCATAAAAAGGAAAAACGGCTTTGTGTTCGAAAGTAAGTTGGGGCTAACCGCAGCCAAAGAATCTAAAACAAAGTTTACAGTTATTGAACATGGTGAGAAATGTTCTTTGGTCAAATGTAAACCCATTACAGGGAGAACTCACCAAATACGCTTGCACCTAGAAAGTTGGGGACACCCCATTATTGACGATCCTATTTACGGTATTGGTGGAGACAAAAGCAGCAAAAAAGCTCAAAATGCTGCGATAAGTCTAATTAGCTCGGGCTTAAAAATCGATGAGCTTGGTATAAACCTTAAAATAGATATTCCTGAAGAATGGGCTGTTGAATATCGAGAGAAGTAGAGCTAAGTGTTATTCCAAAGTATGTACGGTAAACAAAAAGACGCTTCCTATCTAACTCTTTAAAAAAGCTTCAGCAATTGCAGCAAATTGTTTTGGCTTATCTAAAAAAGCATAATGTCCAGCGTCTTCAACAATTACTAGAGCTGCACGCGCAATCCCTTTCTCAATGCGTTCCGCTTGGTAAATAGGTGTAGCATCATCGTTGCGGCCCCAAAGTAATAACGTTTCATGAGGAATATTTGGTAGGGAACTTTCTAGATATTCAGAAACAGATTTTACAAAGGTTTCTCGCATGACCCCAGAAAGTTGACTGTAATCGCTAGAACCTAAACTTCTCCAAACTTCAGTGGTGCGTAACCAAGCGAGTGCTTTATCGCGCAACGGCTGTGGCAGCAAAACAAAAGGTGCTTTAAGTGTTTTTGCGAAGTATTTTTTAGCATAATACTTTAAAGGGCGCTTCGGTGTCATTCCGGCGCCACCTGTAATTAGCACTTTCTGGATGTTTGATTTTCCAAAAGGTCGCGCGCAAAGTTTTAAAATGATTCTACCACCAAAAGAATGAACGAGTAAGTCAACCGGTTCGCTAAAAGTTTCAGAAATGAAGGCTTCTACCGCATCTGCATAATCATCAATGGCCCAGCCAGTAGGCGGCTCAGGGGTTTCGCCGAAACCAGGAAGGTCTAACACATAGCTTTTACGTAGCCCCGAAAGTTGGCGAGCTAAAGGCAACATTACGCGCCTGCTACTCCCCCATCCGTGTAGAACTACAAGTGGTTTTCCTTCACCAATTACTTCGTAAGCAATAGGTACGTTTTGATATATAAAGTGGTCGACTTCTGCCATGAATTTTGTTTTGCCAAACATCACACTTCCAATAATTTAAAACAAATTGATTTTCTTATAAAATGTTCTCTAATTATAGTAATAGAAATAATAGGTTGAGAATATGGGAAAGTTAAAACGCCGATTCTTTTTTTGGATGGAACAGCTACAAGTGTCGCGAAAGGAGCGAATTGTAATAACTCTTCTACTTTCAGTCATACTAACCCTTCTTGCAATAAGTTCGTTTTTAACTCAACAATATAATTTCAGCCAAGATCGATATGATGAAATTATAGCCGAGTTTGAAGCTAAAAGTTTGGCCATAGAACAACAAAAAGTGGAGAATGAGAAAAAATATGAGCCTCAGGAAAAAATAGAAGAACAAAAGACGGAAAGTGCCGTTGAATCCACTGACGATGCCGAAATAGATAAGCCAGTTATAAATATAAATAAGGCTACTTTAGAGGAACTTCAGAAATTAGATGGAATAGGCATTGCTTATGCCCAACGAATTTTGGATTATCGCAAAGAGAACGGAGAATTTAAATCGATAGACGAATTATTAAAGATTAAAGGTATCGGGAAAAAGCGATTAGAGAAAATGGCTCCTTTTATCAAACTTTAGCTGAAAAAAATACCGCTTATGCCACGTATACTTTGGGCCGACGATCAGATCGACCAGCTTAGATCACACATTATATTTTTAGAGAAAAAAGGCTTCGAGATTGTGCCTGTGACCAATGGTGATGACGCTGTTACTATGATTCGCGACCAATCGTTTGATATCGTTTTTTTAGATGAACAAATGCCAGGGATGGGTGGAATCGAAACCCTAGAGCACATAAAGAATATGCAGCCAGGGCTTCCAGTGGTAATGATTACAAAGAGTGAGGAAGAGTCGATAATGGAGGATGCTATTGGTGGCAAGATCTCTGATTATCTTATTAAGCCAGTTAATCCAAACCAAATCTTACTCACCACAAAACGGATTTTAGAACGTTCAAGACTACAAACAGAAAAGTCTGCACAAACGTACTTGAGGCAGTTTGGCGAGTTCGCCTCTCGTATCCATCCCGGTACAACTTGGCAAGAATGGATTGAGATTTATAGAGAGTTGGCTCGCTGGCAAATGGAGCTTAGTGGTGGCGATACTACACTTATTCAAGTTCTAGACGATCAGTTTGAAGAAGCTAATAGAGAATTCGGCAAATTTATTGAAAAAGAGTACGTAAAATGGCTCTCGAAAGATGAAGATCGTCCCATGCTTTCACCTGATATCTTTAAAAAGTACGTACGACCGAAGCTCGAAGACGGCAAAAAAGTGATGTTTTTTGTGATTGATTGCATGCGCTACGATCAATGGCTAACCTTTGAGTCGATTCTTTCCGAATTTTATACCATCGAAACGGATTTCTATTATTCTATTCTGCCGACAGCTACACCATATTCTCGAAATGCGATTTTCGCGGGTTTATATCCATCGGATATTGAGCGAATCTATCCAGAGTTGTGGCAGCAAGGTCAGGACGAAAAATCACTAAATAGACACGAAGAAGAACTGCTTAAACGCCAACTACACCGCGCTAAAATAAACATCAATTTTAAGTACGAAAAAATTCTTACCTCCGATGATGGTAAGCGAGTGGCAGATAAAATCAAGAACTTTTCGCAATCTAACTTGGCCGCTTTTGTCTACAATTTTGTAGATACTTTAGTCCATTCACGTTCCGATTCTGCCGTTATTAAAGAACTCGCTCCAGATGTTTCTGCATTTCGGTCTATTACCGAAGCTTGGTTTCAACACTCGCATTTACTGCACATGTTTAAAGAGCTTGCTAAGGAAGACGTGACCGTTGTAATTACCACAGACCATGGCTCGGTGAGAGCGCTACGTGATGCAAAGGTATATGGCGATAGAGATACAGCAACAAACTTGCGCTATAAATATGGGCGGAACTTGAAGTCGGAGGATAAGAGTGCTGTGTTGTTTATCGAAAATCCAGAAGCGTACAAACTGCCCGCAGGTCCCGGAGTAAACAGCTTTATAATTGCGAAAGAAGATTATTATTTCGTTTATCCAACTAACTACCACAAATTTCAGAATCGCTATAAAGATACCTTCCAGCACGGAGGTGCCTCTATGGAGGAAATGATTTTACCGGTAGCAACTTTAAAACCAAGATAATATGATATTTGAAAGTAACTCAGTTGAAGAAACTATAGATTTTGCTCGTAAATTTGCAGAACGATTACACCCAGGCTCAGTGGTGTGTTTAGTGGGTGAATTGGGCGCGGGTAAAACCCATTTTATGAAAGGTATTGCGTCATATTTCGGTGTAAAAGCCTCGGCCGTTAGTTCTCCAACATTCACGCTTATTAATGAGTATAAGGGAACTACACCGATTTTTCATTTTGATTGTTATCGGCTAGAAGGTGAGCAAGAAGCAGTAGAAATTGGAGTTGAAGAGTACTTATACGGCGAGGGTATTTCCATTGTGGAATGGCCGAACAAAATGAGTGGTTTACTACCAGAAGAATCCATTTTCATAGAAATTAAACACGCTGGTGATTCCCAAAGAATTATTCATATTTTAGAGGAATAACTTTGAACAATGTCATTCACAAAAAAGCGAAGGCTTTCATATCGTCTAGATTTGCTCCCGGTGATACTCCCGTATCACCGACGGGCAAATAATGAGTTGAATCCTGGCGACTTAGTGTATTATGGCCCAAGTCCAGAATATTATGGCATTGGCGAAGTAGTACAACGCGAAGAAAAAGTATGTGTAGTAGATTTTCGGGGAACGGGTTTACTAGGTATCCATAAAGATGAAATGCTAGCCAGTTACCTGATACCCATCCATAAATTCAACCTTTCTCGTGCTCTAAAGACGAGATAATATTTTTAGCACTAACTTTGATAAATAAGTATAAATAGTGCTTCTATTTCCTACCTTTGTTCGTAATCTGTTTAACCAAAGCCACACAAAACAGAATGGATTTTATAATTGAAGGGATTATTTCTGGGATTCAGCAAACTACAATCATAGAGTGGGTTGCCGTAATAGCCGGTTTGTTAAGCGTTTGGTACTCGATGAAGGAGAATATTCTAGTTTACCCAACAGGATTGGTTAATACCTTCATCTACATTTACATCGCATTCAATTATCAGCTGTATGCTGATATGGGAGTGAACGTCTACTACTTTGTTATGAGTATATATGGCTGGTATTTTTGGCTTAATACTGATAGTGGTGAAGCTCAGGTACCAGTGACAACAAACTCGAGCAAAGAAAATATTTATTCGGTTGTAATACTAATTAGCTCTTTTCTGATACTCGTTTTAATACTCAAAAACTTCACTGATAGTGACGTTCCGATATGGGATGCAGCCACAACAGCATTCGCAATTCTAGGGATGTGGTTAATGGCACGTAAAAAATTGGAAAATTGGATTGCTTGGATTATCACCGATTTAATATCCATTCCGCTTTACTTTTACAAAGGCTTAGTACTTACTAGTTTTCAATTTCTAATATTCACCGTTTTTGCAACAATGGGATACTTTGCGTGGCGCAATTCGATGAGGAAAAGAGAACTGAAGTTAGCTAATAGTTAATGTGAATTGGGCAAGCGGAAACCGAATTCCCAAACTAAATAAGGCTATACTATTTAGCTAACTTCCCACCCGTTCCAACAAATAGAGCCATGTCGCCATCTTCAAAAACAGCCGTTACGGTAGTTGATGTTGCGGAGTTAGAGGTTCCGTCTCGGACGCCAATCTCAAGAGATTCATTCCTAAGTGGATATTGAACTCCCGTAGTTGTTATCCCAGAAACCTTACCAGAAAGTGGAATGAATGAGATAACGGTGTCTAAATCGATAGTGAGTTCGTAAGGTGATTCAATCAAAAAAGTATCGCCGTAATCGTCTCTATAAACGAGTGACTCGAACTTGTGATGGAATTGCTTCAACACCGATAAATTTTTAAATGTATGATCAATCCGTTTACCCAAAGTTCCCAAAACTACACAATGTGTAGCGCCTTGCTTAAGCGCATAAACTAGAGATTTCTCCAAATCGTTGGTTTCTTGGTCTTCATCTTTGAGCACTTTTATACCTTGATGGCGTGTATAATGGAAGCTGTCTAAATCGCCCAAGACAATGTCAGGTGTAAAGCCATAGCCCAAAATAGCATGTCCGCCACTGTCGGCGCCAATTACCAATTTAGCGTTGTTAATTTCAGTTTCGATGAGTTTTTTTGTGGGAGGGGTTCCTCCGCAAACAATCAGTACATTCATAATTCGGATTTTAGAAGAAAGGTTCGGGAAAATCCTTTCAAAAAGAAATGGAACTGTAGCTTTAGAAGCTTATTTTTGAAACAAGGAGTATATATGTTTAAAAAACTGATTTCAAAATTATTATCACACCAAAAAGTAGCGGTGTTCTCTCATGTTAGGCCAGACGGTGATTGTCTTGGCTCTCAAGTTGGGCTTTGTTTATGGCTTGAAAAAAATGGGGTTAGCTGTTCGGCTTTTAACGAAGACGACGTAAACGAGAATTTGCAATGGCTAACTGATTTTTTTCCTATCGAAAAACCAGATGAGGCTCTTCTTCAAAACTATGATGCGTTTGTGTTTTTAGATGGAAATGCATTGCATCGATTTGGACCATTAGCTGAAAAAGTTGCCGAATTTAAAAAGCCACTTTATATGATAGATCATCATCCCCAACCAGATGATGTTTTTGAAGAATTTGTATCGGTTACTAATGCATCTTCTACTTGCGAATTAGTGTATGAGCTTATTTCGGAGCATGGAGTTGAACAAATCGATCAAGAAATTGCAAAGTC
>TARA_R110002096_G_scaffold239101_2_pt1 | contig 31927 bp, 23 predicted proteins | sample TARA_R110002096 | Tara Oceans TARA_R110002096 (sample SAMEA4397295) | marine metagenome | biome: Polar Biome; feature: [DCM] deep chlorophyll maximum layer (ENVO:01000326); material: water (ENVO:00002006), including particulate matter (ENVO:01000060) such as... | depth 35 m
GAACGCCTCGGGAACTTCGGGCGCTATCTCGATGTCCACCTCAATTGCTGGCTCCGGCGAAACATCGGGCAAGCTCCGATCGCCTGTCAAAAGCACGGGACTAACTGCGAGCAGGTGCAGGAGAACTGACACTGCCAGGCTCGAAAGCCCGACTTTGTATGTTCGACTCAACTTCACCGTTGCCTCTTGCAGTCGCTTTTGGCTCGTACGCCATCGCGGCTACGAGCTTACCCACACGTAGTAGCATGCTTCGCCTGGGCCGACGTACACTGCACCAGCCCTATGCGTATACCGACAAAGATTGTGGAAGATATTGTGGCAGAGGCCTCGGAAAAGATGAGCGATCCGAACTATTCAGCGGTGCTCGTGGGCGGATTTGTGCAAACCCAAGGAGCGGCTGCCCAGTACATTAGTGCAAGCGCCGACGAACTTGGCGGCGCGGAAGAAGTGGTGAATACAATCTTCCACACGGCGCTTATGGCCGAGTGCTTCAAGCGTGCGAACAACCGTACGATTGGCGAGATGACGTTTGAGATTCTTGACCGCGTTGCCTCAGGCGATCGCAAGGCAACGCTGAAGAAAAAGCAGCCTGCCGTTGTTGAGTACATCGAGACCAATATCGAACACGAAGGCATGGCAAGCACCATCATGCTTTTCGCGCTCGCCATGGATCTGCTTAGCTAGCGCGCACGCCTCTATCCAGCTAGCGCCGCCCTCGAGCCGCTCGGCTAGAAAAGGAGCGAGCCGAGTGCGCCGCCACCAATGCGCAGAAGCGATGCCAGGTCGCGGTCCGAGAACTCTAGCCCTGCGCCGAGATAAAAATCGCGACCTAGGTAGACTTCTGAGAGGTTGTTGGTGTCTTCATTGCCCTCGGTGCGAATGGTGCGCCCAGGGTTGAGTACGTCATCGAGCCCCGCCAGCATGTAGAGTTGCCCAAAGACTCGAAGGCTAGCAGCGAGTTTTACTCGAGGCAGGCTCGTGTAGCCTAACTCAAAGACGTCGGCCGAGAGCTCAAGTCGATCGCGGATAAGCTTCGCGTCGGCGCCGGCACCAAACGTCGACTCTTTGATTCCAAAACGAAGCATGGCTGGGCCAAGCTTGCTGGCGTATTGCGCGGTTAGCCGAATCTTGTCGGGAATGCTCACGGTTCGATTCCACGAATCGGTTGTGGTGTCGTAATCGATCGAGGCCTGAGCGGCTCCGCCCCGGGGAGAACGCACAAGCTCGAAATAGTAGTAGCGGTCTGCTCGTCCCGCTTTGATGGTTACGTAGCCTGTTGGTTCGTGCGCGTTAAACCCAAACTCGGTCTTAAGCCCTACATCCATGCGCCAATTGACAACCGACTTAACAAAGTCACGGGTGTCATTGGTGATTTCGACGATGTCGCCATGCAATTCGTCGTTATTAAGAAGAGTACCTAAAGTTCCTTTACCTTGGTCAATGTCCGACATCGGGCCAGAGAACTCGGACCAGTCAATCTCAGCTTCCTCTACCTTTGTTCGCGCCAGGGTTGCATTCTCGGTCACCCAGGTTCGCGCTCGGCTCATGCTGCCCTGCGCTCTCGCGGTTAGGTCCTCGGCACGATCGAAGACGGGCTCGATTGCTTGGCGAGGATCAAAGTGGATTCTCTCGCCTCGCTGCAGTGCGCTGTCCATTTTGGCGAGTTGGTTGTGGACGCGAGATGCGATGCTCTCGGCTTTGTCATCAAACTCCTGGAGAGTTTCTTTAAACGGCCCGTTCACTCGCGCGCGCATTCTCTCGGCACTCACCACGCCTTCTACTGCCGCCTCTCGCACGTCTGGCAGCGCTTCAGAAATCTCGTAAAGAACATCACCGATCGCACTGCTTTCGACAATGCGCTCGATGTAACGACCGGGAAGTGGCTCATCAGACGAGCCAGGATCGATTGCCAGTGAAGGGCCGGATAGCAGCGAGATACGCCGCTTGTAGAGAGTCGCGTCTTTGCGCAAGTCGATGCGGGATTGAAACTCGATATCAATCTCTGCGTAGTTCGAGCCGATGCGCCTCTCGGTAATCTTTCCCACGGGCAAGCCGGCCAAGGTGACGGGAGCCCCAACCGGAAGGGCGCGCACGTCGGTGAGCCTCGCCCGCACGACCGTCGCGTCACTTCTATCGTCGCTCGACGACTTGATGAGAACAAACGCTGCCACGACGATTACGATTGCAGCTATGCCAATGCGTATCTTCAAAGCAGTGGCCATTGGACCTGGAACCGCTGAAGGGGTCAAGGAGACCGCAACGGACGTGGGCATTGCGGATATGCTTGTAGTTCACCACGAGGACAAATCATCCTAGATCTCTGTAAGCGATTCCGTCGTGTTGGCTTGCCAGCCTCCCACGACAAGGTTCGCTACCTTGACAGCGTCTGATGCCCGAAGTACACGCATCAGACAAGACACATATTTCACAGCAATGAATGACGGGAAGTCGGTTCGAGTCCGACGCAGCCCCCGCTACTGTAACTGGGACGAAATCGGCAAGAGCCACTGGGAACGCGTAATCGCTCAACCAGGAAGGCGTCGTTAGTAGGATGAACCAGGAGCCAGGAGACCGGTTCTTCGCAACAAGATACGTCCTTCGGAGGGAAGGAGCAGGCCTTGACGCGAACCCTTCCCTACATAGTTCTCCTGACGACCATTCTGGCCGCAGAGCCTCGCGTTTGGGCGCAGGACGCGCCGAGTAACAAAGCGCCTGCGGAGGACACACCAGTCAAAGTGGCGACTCCGAAATCCGTGAGTTCCGAGACCATTGTCATTGTCGAGCGCCCGCGGCATGACGGAACCGCCGACCTTCGAGGCGAGAGTCGTGAACACCGCGATGCAGCGGATGGACTCGATCGCTCGGCCTTTGTCACGGTGGTTCGAGTCCAAGAATCGGAAGGCGAGCGTCGCACCGTTGGCGAGGTCTTGGCTCGCAGCGTTGGCGTCACCGCGCGCAGCATGGGCGGCCTTGGTGCATTTACCTCCATTTCGGTGCGCGGGGCCGACGCAGGGCACACCGCAGTGCTCGTCGACGGCTTGCCGCTATCGCGCATCGCATCGGTCACCGCCGACTTAGGCCAGTTTGAGCTTGGCAGTTTTGAAACTGTCGAGTTGTACCGAGGCGGCGTGCCCCCCGAACTCGGCGGCGCTGGCGTCGGTGGAGCGGTCAACCTAATAACGGCTCTTGGTGTGCGCCCAGGTGCGCCAGCACTGCAGCTTTCGGCGGGTATGGGGTCGTTTGGGGCTCAGCATTTGCGCGCGCGATGGCTTGGCGGCGAACGCGGAGGTGACCGCGCTTATCAGGTCTCTGTGGGCTATAGCGGAGCCGATGGGGATTTCTCGTTCTTCGACGATGGCCGCACTCCACTAAACGCCAGCGACGATACGACCGAGATTCGCCAAAACAATGGCTACGACCGCTTCGACCTCTTGGGGCGAATGCGCCAGGGGCGCTGGACGTTTGGAAGCAGGACAAGTTTGCAAGCGCAGGGCTTGCCCGGCGATTCGCACCTGCAGGCGGCCGATGCAAGCCTTACGACGCTACACGAACTCGTCGACGCAAATTATGTGCGATCAGAGTTGTTCGGAGGGAAGGGCACAGCGTCTGCCCGAGGTTTTGCCAGTATCGAGCGCCAACACTTTGCCGATCCAAACGACGAGATTGGCCTCGCTGCGCAAGACGCCGTCTACCGCACAACCAGTACCGGCGCTGCCACTAGCATTGCAATCGATGCGAGCCCTGCGCATCAAGTCTCCGCCAATCTATCTGCACGCCTCGATTGGTTTCGCGACGATCCTGTTGGCGAGTCAGTCTTGCCGCCGAGCGCTGGCAATCGTCAGAGCTCGAGTCTGGCTGTCTCAGAACATTACGTAGCACTCCGCGGTCGACTGTTCTTCGATGTTGGTGTTCGCGGAGACCTTTTGCGCACGCAGCCCAGTCGCGATGTCTTCTCGTCCGAGATGTCGCTCTCCGAAGCCGCGCGCACCGAGTGGTTCTTAAGTCCAAGGGCTTCGGGGCGCTTGCGACTTGGCCAAAGCGTTGCTGTTAAGGCCAGCGTCGGCCGATATTTGCGAGTTCCGACGCTTATTGAGGCTTTTGGCGACCGAGGCTTTCTACTTGGCAACTCGGAACTTCGCGAAGAGGTTGGCGTAACTGGAGATGGCGGCATTGTGTGGGCGCCAGCTCACTCACTTGGCGTTTTTGATCGCATCTACCTCGAAGCGGTTGCCTTCGCCTCAGTTTCCGACGATCCAATCGTCTTTGTAAATCGCAATGGGTTGGTTGCTCAAGCGATCAACATTGATGGTGCCAGCACTCTAGGCAGCGAAGTCGTCGGGTCGATTCGCTTGCTGCAATCGGTAACCCTCACAAGCAACTACAGCTTGCTCGCCTCTAGTAACAAAGCCGATGGCGCCGCCAATGGAAATCAACTTCCCGGACGGCCTCGTCATCGCCTCTACGGGCGCATCGACGCTGCTTGGGAGCCCTGGGGCCATCTCCTTGTTCTGTGGGGCGATGCCTTGCGCCAAAGTGGAAACTTCGTCGACGAACTAAACATCTACGAATTACCCGCACGCTCGCTCTTTGGTGTTGGTGCCAAGGTCGCAGCAACAAAAACTCTTTTAGTCGGCATCGAAGTAAAGAATGCGGCGAACGTTCGCCAGCAATCTGTCGAACTCGATCCGGCTCCAAGCGATGAATTTCGCCAAACCCCTCGCGCTCTCAGCGACCTGCATGGGTATCCACTGCCCGGGCGTTCGCTTTACATCAACCTTCAGTGGAACCACTAACCCTAAAGAACAACGAACCTTATGAAAATTTGTATAGCCCTATCTTGTGCGCTGGCCTTTGCTGCCTGCGGTGATGACGACAACAATAGTGGAAGTGCCGACGGTGGCCTTCTCATCGACGCAGCCATCGAACTCGATGCGACTTCCGAGACGCCAACAGCCACGATCGTATCGGTGAGTGGCGATTACGCCGGCAACGGTGTGCTTACGACTGTCTCGGTTCCCGATATGGAAGTGACGCTTAACGCCATCGCAGGCGTTGCTGGCGGCGATCCTGTGCTTCGCGTGCACGGCGACCTTCTGGTAATTCTCGATCGCTTTGGCGGCGACTCGGTCACCGTCCTCGATCGCGACCTCGGCCTGGTTGGTCAAGTCTCAACAGGTGCTGGCTCAAACCCACAAGACTCAGCGGTCATTGGAACGACGCTCTACGTTGCCGCTTACGATGCAATCGGCGTCTTAGTTTTTGATCTTGAAGATTTGAATGCAGGCATTCAGAAGACGTTGGACCTTGCGTCCCTTGATGAAGCCGACGACCAGCCAGATTGCAACTCGATCGTTGCCGTTGGAGAGAGGCTCTATGTCTCATGCCAGATTCTCGACCGAAGCACCTTTGCTCCGCGAGGCAACGGCAAGGTCGCTGTCCTCGATACCTCAGACGATTCGCTTGAGGCGGTCTTGGACCTGACTGCAAGCAACCCTACGGCGCACTTTGCACAAAGCGACTCGGGCGACCTCATCTTTTCGACCGCTCCTGGAGCAATCTTTGGCGCCAAAAACGATGCGGGATGCGTCGAGCGAATTTCGACGGGCGCGACGCCTGCTCTTGAGGAATGTCTCACAAGCAATGTGGAACTCAATGCCTACCCTCGGCAGGTTCTCCCGCAAGGCGATTCGATCCTCTTTGTAAACGTCGAAGGTTTCGCGGCAGCGGATATTCGCTCCGTCACAGCAGGTGTTGTGACCTCTGTGAGCTTGCCTGGCCTTGGCACGAACATCGGTAACATTACCAAGTGCCCAACCGGACACCTTGTCGTCGACGACAACACGACAGATGCTCGCGGTCTTCGCGTTTACGACGAAGCCGGCGCCGCTGTTACGACCGAGCCTCTAGACGTTGGCTGGTCCGAGTTCTTCTCACCAAGCAACTCGACGATCTGCTGGTAGATTCCCGCCGAGCGTCAGGCCAGGCCGATTTGGCTAGCGAATGTGCCTTGCCTCACGAGGGCACGAAAAAACAGCAATACGATCTCTTGTCCCTCCGCAAAAACAGGTATTTGCGGAGACCTTGATGTAGTGTGCCGAATCGCCAGCAGGGGCTGGCTACTGGCTTAGCGCGCTTCACGCGCGGCAGAATCTACATTAGGAAAAATATGTCTCAAAATTTTTTAGTATCGCTGTGTGCAGTAACAACTCTTGGTCTTGCCGCCTGCGGCGGTGGCAGCGGTGACGATGGTGCCGGCACGCCAGACGCGAACAATGCTCAATTTGACGCATCAGTAAGTGTAGAAGCAGACGCAGCCGTTCCACCGGACGCGGGCGATGCTTGTGATCTCTGCGTCGCAGAAGCAACTTGTGAAGTTGATGTTTGCTCGTGCCCACAAGGCTTTGAAGGCGATGGCACGACCGCTGGTACAGGGTGCACCGCAGAGGTGGGCAACGAGTGCGCCGATGGCACTCACGATTGCACGCTCTCCTGTGTTGACACAGACGAAGGCTTTACCTGCAACGACCGAATTCTTCTTACGTATCGAGAGCTAGCAAGCTTCGACATCGTCGCGCTTACCTACGATCCTGATCCTTTGATCGACGACAGCATGGTCATCGAGTCGACTGTCGAAATCACAGGCTCGCTTGGCGAGGTCTTCTCTGGAACAACAGGGCTTGCAACCGACCCAACGACTGGCACAACCTACGTCGTCGTCAAAGAAGGCGTCAAAAAAGGAGTTCGACGCCATCTTGCTCAGCTTGACACCGTGACAGGTGTGGCAACTGTCATCGGCACGTTTACTCAACCCGTATCGACGATTGCCTTTGACGACGCTGGCGTCTTGTTTGGCATTACGGGGCGGGCAGCAACTCCAACAACCGAGTACTCGACAATTAGCCTTGCTGACGCAACGCTAACGCCAATTCTGGAACTCGGCGAAGGAAAGAACGCCGATGGTGAGACCTTGGCGAGTCGCGCTGGCGATCCGCTTATGTATCGCTGGAGCGGCAATGGGCCCTTCGACTTTAAGAGCGTCGACTCGCTAGGAGTCGAAGTCGATTTGCTTCAGCCCACCTTTGGCGAGAAAATTGAGTCTGAGAAGACCGCCGCAGTGCACAGCAATGTGCTTGACGCGTTTGTTGTGGTCGACATTAGCTCGAACATGTACATCTACGGGCTCGATGAGACTGGCGATCTGATTGCTGGTCCAGCCGAAGCTACACCCAAGGGGATTACGTTCGTTCCTGCACCAGCGATCACGCCGTAGGCAAACAAACGAGACTGCGATGCGGTTACTGCGCCCAGCTGGGCGTAGGGCCGCGAAGCGAAGAGCGCTTGGCAGCTGTGCCAGGCGCTTTTTTGCCATTGGGCCCATCGTTGCGCGGACGCCATTTGCGCGTTGTCGGCGTTGTCGGCGTTGTCGCCTCGGGTGCGGGCACTGCTGCTGGCGCTGGCTCTGTAGTCGGAGCCGAGGGCGTCGCTTCGACTGTGCCGATGTCGCTGGCGGCTCCGACCTCGATGTGAGCTTTGCCTCTTGCATCGAAATCGCCTGCGCAAAGCACGCGAAACTGCGGAGGTTGTGCGCCTTGCTCGATGCGGAGTTGAATCTCGCCTGTGAGATCGAGATTGCCAAGGCTCACGTTTGGTGTCGTGCCCACAAAGAGCCAGGCATTGGCCGAACTTGGCGTGCTCGCAACTTGAAGCGTTGCCGGCCTGGAAGTCGTTACGGCAGAATCGGTTTTGACCGCTTCGGGCTCATCGGCATCGGCCTCTACGCTCGTGGATCGCAACGTGAAAGCACCGGCAGCAAATTGGTTGCCGCTCTCGTCGCGTTCCCATCGTTCTGGTCCAAGTGTCGCTTCAAGGCTGTGATAGCCCTCGTGCTCAATGCGAATGCGATGCTCGTCTTCACCGTTGACAGCTGTCGCAGAGACAGGGGTGCGCCCCAAAAAGAGCCATACCTTTGCACCGGCAGCTCCGCCGACGCTTAGCGCACCGACCCGAGGCGTTGGTGCAACGACCTCAGGGGCGCGATTGGCGGTATCAGAAGAACTCTGTTGTGACCAAATCAGGCCACCACCCACAACTGCAATCGCGAGTGCACCCGTGACCCAGACGCCCGTGTTTTTCTTAGTAACGCGAAGTTCTTGGTCCGAGAGGTCGGTAAAGGTCTCGGCCTGCGAAGATGCAGCTCGAGATTGCGCATCCGAGCTGTAGGCAGCCTTCGGAACAATAGCCGTGTGGCTCATTGCACGTTCAATGGGCTCGGGAACCGGCACCGGGGCCGATTTGGCAAGCACCTTACTACGTGTAGAAGCAACTGGTAGTGGCGCCACCGCCGGCGGCTCTTCGATAATAATCTCGAGGTCGACGCTCTCGAGGTCTTCGCTTGTGAGCCCCATTGTTTCGAGATCCATGGACTCGAAAATGTCGCCCTGATCTACAATGATCTTGGAAGACTCGCGGCTAACGACGTTCGCCGAAACACTATGCTCGGCAGAATCTGTCCCGCGTGCAATGCGTGGAATCCCATCGGTCGCATCGACTCGATCTTGTTCGAGCATTTCCCGCTCTTCGGCGCGAATGCGTTCCAGCATATCGGTTGGCACTCGAACCGTTCGCTCTTCTTCTTCGAACATCGGTCCGACGACGGTTTGCTCGCTCGCATCATCAAAGCCCAGTGATTGTCCCGGGTTCGATTGTCCCGGGTTCGATTGCCGCATGCTTGGAATGCTTGGAACCGATGCAAAGACATTCGGGCGTGGCGTTGTTGATGGCTTTGGCACCGCAATCGAGCCTCGCGGCGTTCGAGCGGCTTTTGCAGACGGCGCCTTGCGAACCGGCAGCGCTTCTTTTTCTTTCCTGTGCTGCCAGCGTTTCTCCGCAGCTTCTTCTGCAGCAGTGAGCAGTGGCTCGAGGAATGTCGAGAACCCAAGTGCAGATGCCATGATCTGGTATTCGCGGGAGAACCCCTCGAGGTCTGCTTGGATTTCTCGCGCGCTGGAATAGCGATCGTCAGGGTTTTTCTCAAGGCACTTGAGAACGATGGCTTCAAGCTCCTTAGGATATTCCATAAAGCTCGAAGGAGGTTTGATGTCGGTCTCGACAATTTCCTTAATGAGCTGGTACTCGGTCGTTGATTTGTAGAGCCGCCGGCCTGTGGTGAGCTCGAATAGAATTACTCCGAGCGAGTAGAGGTCGCTTCGCCTATCGATGTCTTCGCCCTGGCACTGCTCGGGAGACATATAGGCGAGCTTGCCTTTAAGCGTGCCAAGAGCGGTTTCCTGGGCAATGCGACCCTGAGCCTTTGCAATGCCAAAGTCGACGAGCTTTACGCCGCCTTCGCGTGTGAGGAAGATGTTGTGCGGCGTTACATCGCGATGAACAATGCCAAGAGGCGTATTGTCCAGGCCGCGTTTGTCGTGGGCGTAGTGAAGGCCCGCTGCAATGCTGGTAACGATGTGAACCGCGTGCTCCCATGGAAGGGGAAGCGCTTTGTCGGCAAGCACCTTGCGAAGAGTTCGAAGATCGGTGCCATCGAGATACTCCATGGCCATGAAGTACTCGCCATCTTCTTGGCAAGAATCGTAAACCTGCACAACGTTGGGATGCTGAAGCGTGGCCGCGATGCGCGCCTCGTCGAGGAACATGCGGAAGAGTTCTTTGCTCTCGGCGAGCTGCGGCAGGATGCGCTTTACGACGACCTGCTTTTGAAACCCACCGACGCCGCTCACTTGGGCGAGGTACAGCTCGGCCATGCCACCCACTGCGATCTTCTTCTGAAGCTCGTAGCGACCGAGAAACGACTTCTCTGCTTGGACACCGGTCAAGATGGCCGCCTTATACAATGTAGGTGCATATCGTGAATAGCATTATCTGCGACACTCCGGAAAAGAGAGCATCTCCTGTGATCTCCTAGGCTTAGTGAGATTGAAAGTCGTTCAAAATACTTGATTTTGACGAAAACTAGCTGATGACCAGTACGCGTGGGGCCTAGGGTTTGGGACGCGCGCACCAAAGATCGGCAGTCACTGTGATCTCCGATTCCGAACTCTGGTTTCGGTAATCGCATCGCCAACCGGCTTGGGTCCCGGTATTTGATGCGGCAAATGGGCTGCTGGCGACCAAGGCCGCGCGCCACATTGGATCGGCCGAGCACCCGCCCACCACGACAATGTCCGCCGGCTGAGGGCACTTCGCAATCGCGGATCCAACCAAGCCTGGGCCAACTTGGATGCGCGCCTGCTGATGCTGGAGGTCTTCTTTGGCGCCAACTGCCGATCGCGGGCCTGGAGGGCCTTCTGGCCCCTGGGTGCCCTGTGGTCCTTGCAACCCTTGTGGACCCTGCAAGCCCTGAATTCCCTGTGGCCCACTTGGCCCCGGCGGCCCTGGCTCGCCTTTGCTGCCCATTGGTCCGATCGGCCCTTGGCTGCCAACCGGCCCGATGGCGCCTTCGGGTCCAGGTGGTCCTGCAATGCCCCGGTTGCCAAGTGGCCCGGGAGGCCCCTTCAGGGTTGGATCGCCAGCTAGGACAAGTTCGCGCGCCACACGCTGTGCATCGACTGCGGTGCCTTCGACTCGAAGCTTGGCGAGCTCGCTTTCAAGGCCCAGAACTCGATTCTGCAGCTCGGCAAATTGCTCATCACTCTTAGATGTGTCGGGTTCATCTTGGCAACCTGCGAGCAGTGCAAGGGTTAGCCAGATCGCCGCTCGATTGCATCGCCGTGGCATCGGCTTTCCACTGTACTACAGAGGTTGGGCAGACAATGGCTTTGAGAACTGCCGTTTTTTTGCCCAATCGCCGCAAGCGACGTACTCATAGGACATGATCGAGCTGTCAAAGGTGAGCTTGCATCGCGGAGGTGAGGCAATCTTAGAAGGCGCCTTTGTGTGCATCGAGGCGTCACAAGTGGTGCTTATTTCTGGGCCGTCGGGCATTGGCAAGACATCCTTGCTGAGTCTTATCGGTGGATTTCTTACGGCGGATGAAGGCTCGGTTCGAGTCTTTGATCACGATGTCGCTCGCATGCGTTCTACATCGACGGCGCTTTTGCGTCGGCGTCTCGCATTCGTCCCGCAAGAGCTTGAGCTAATCGCTGACATGAGCGCGCTGGCAAATGTGCGTTTGGCGTTAGAAGTTTGCGGCACCGGGCGTCGCGAGGCCAAGCGCCGAGCGTCCGATGCACTGGATGCTGTCGACCTAGCCGACGTCAAGAAGCGCAAGGTCACAGAGCTTTCCACAGGCCAACGTCGGCGCGTTTCACTCGCTCGTGGCCTGGTTCGCAATGCGCAGATTTTTGTCGCCGACGAGCCATCAAACGACCTGGACGCCGAGCGCGTACTCACCTTGGTGGAACTCATCGAGAACATGCGCGAGTCGGGGACCGCTGTTGTCATCGCGACCAACGATCCACGCTTTTTGGCTCACGCCCAGCAACCTGGTTGGCGGCATCTCGCACTCTCCTGTGCGCAGCTTATTCCCGGCGACATGACCTCGCTCTTTAGCAATACGGTCACCAAGCCCGCAGTAGAAGACTTCTCAGGCGCAGATAACATTGTGCCCTTTCCTCTAAGTGCTCGCGGCGAGTAGCTGCTGGCACAACGACAATCAAAAGAACGCAACATGAAGACTGGATATCGAACGATCGTGAGACGGCGCGTGGAAGCTGCGAGACGTATTCGCAGACCGCTTGCAAGCGGCGGAGACGCGCGAAGCGCCCTGCAACCACTTCTCGACGATCCCATGGAGATGGGCTCTGAACTCGTGGACCTGGCAACCGGCGAACTCGTGCAACAGAAGAAGGTCGGCCGCAGGTGAAACGTCGCTTTCGCACTCTTGGCTACGCCTTTGGGCGTGCTGTCACGAGCATTAGTCGTCGTCCGCTTATCGCCGCGCTAACCATTGGCGTTATGACGGTGGCACTTGTGCTTGTTGGTGTCGCACACATGGCCGAGCGCAATGTGCGCACGCTAAGCGAACGCTGGGGAGCAGGCGTGCAGATGATCGTCTATTTGGACGAGGGCACCAGTACCGAGCACGCTAAGAAAATTTCCAATGCCCTTGTCGAGCTTCCCGCTGTCGAGAGCGTGAACTACGTGCCACCAGAGCGCGCGATGGAGCACTTGCGACTCTCGCTTGGCCAACACGATGAGCTTCTCGAAGGCATTGAAGCGAGCTTCTTGCCGGCCTCGTTAGAGGTGCAGCTTATGGAGGGCGTGCGCGACTTAGTGTCGGCGCACCCAGTCATGGAGCGGTTGGAAGCGACCCCCGGCGTCGAGGACGTGGAGTTTCTTGGCAACTGGGTGGATGACTTCACTGCGCTGATCGGGCGCGTGCAGCGAGCGGGTTTCTACTTGGTGCTCTTTGCCAGCCTCATCGGCGTCTTTACTGTGGTTGCGACTATGCGTCTGTCGGCCGATTCGCGAGCCTCCGAGCTTCGAGTGCTAAGCATTATGGGCGCGCCTGGAGTGTTGCGCCGTGGGCCAACCCTTATCGAGGGCGCACTGTTGGGACTCTTGGGGGCAGCATCAGCAACCTTGCTTCTCTACTTGCTCTTTATCACTGGAGCACCGCTCATTGCCTCGGCACTCTCGTCGTCGTTTGGTGCGATAAGTCTCAGCTTCTTAGCAACCAAAGACATCCTTCAGCTCGGCCTCTTTGGCGTGAGCCTCGGTGTTGTTGGTGGCATGCTAACCAACTATTCACAGGCTAGGACGTGAGACGACTTCGCCTCCTTGTTGCGATGGCGATCTTGGCTGGAGCAACCGCACTTGTGGCTCCGCGCCAGGGCGAAACCGCGCCGGGTGCTAAGAAGCGCGATCGGCTGGCGCTTGCCAAGTATGCCGAGAACGTCGGTCTTCAGCGCGCTTCTCTCACCAAGACGCAAGGGCTTTTGGCAAGCAAGCTAACGACCCGTCAAGGCGAGATGAAACGGCGACTGCGTGCCATCTACAAGCTCTCTCGGGCAAATTGGCCACGGCTCTGGTTTGAGCCAGAGGCCCGGCGAGAGAGTGCGCGATGGCTTGGCGCTGCACGCCGAGTGGCGATGCGTGACATTCGCGAAATTGACATGCTGCACGACGAAATCTCGATGGCCAATCTGGCCGATGTGCGCTTGGTCGAGGAAGGGCGTCTTCGCCCTGCTACAGCTCCTGGTCACGAGACGCTGCAGTGGCCGGTGCAAGACTCAGAAATTGTCCAATCGTTTGGCGAGTACAAAGGGCCAAGCCACCGCGTGAAATTGCGAAGCCGTGGCGTGCGCCTCGTAAGCGAAGCTGGCCAGCCTGTTTTCTCCGTCGCTCCTGGCCAAGTGCGCTACCAAGGGCCGATTCGCGGGCTAGGAACATCTCTTATCATCGATCACGGCGATACGATTTCGGTGCTTGGTAATCTGCACGCACCCAGCGTTAACGCCGGGGATGCGGTTTCGCTGGATACCGTCGTGGCAACCGCCGAGGGCGACTCTGTGTATCTAGAGGTCCGTCTCACGGTTGGTGACCGAGGGCTCGCTATCAACCCCGAACCACTTCTCGAAGATTCAGAGTAACTCGTAGCGCGGGCCAACTTCGGCGATTGCTGTCGCTTGGCCGCTGCCTCTTACTGTCCGCGTTACGGCAGTACTGGGTCGATGTCTTCGAACGGCATCTCAGCTGGAGCCGTTGCTCGCGGTGGCTCTGGGTCTTGTGCTGTGACCGCAGAGTCGCCCCAAAAGCGCTTAAACTGCTGGTCAAAGGCTGCTACGATTGCGGGCTTTCTTGCGAAGTAGACGTTCTCAAGATTTGAATCAAAGCCAGTGCCGGTGAAGTTTGGAGCTCCGAAGAGTACGGAAGTCGCCTGACCCGCATCGTTGCGGAAGATCATGAACTTATTGTGATGAAGTAAGCGGCCGCGATGGTTGGTTTCCATGAACTTCACAGCGAAACGGCTCTCGTCGTCAAAGTCTCCAGTTGCGCCGCCACCAGATTCGATGAGTTCGCTAATCTCGCGAGCTTCGTTTTCGGTGTTAAAGCCGACGACCTTAGGGGCTCCAACAAGAGGCTGTAGCCAGTAGGTATCGTCATCGGCAACGAGTCGGGCTTCAAAGTTCGAATCGTCTTGTAGCTGCGTGTGCATCGCATCGAGAAGTTGTCGCCAGCTAAAGCGGTGTGCGGCGATATCGACCGAGCCGGCATTCTGCATTTCGCTTTGCATAAGGGCGAGGACGGCTCTGCGGTCTTCAAGAGCGGGAATGAAGAAGGCCTGAAGATCGTCTTCTTGCTCGAAAGCAATCTGGTCACGGCAGTCGTTCATCGCCGAGCGAAAGCCGCCTTTGCCGTTTGTGCTCTCTTCGGTTGGGTCGAGAAGGGCATCGACGAGGCAAACGTGATCTTGAACAAAGTAGCTCTCGCGAGCGACTTCAGCGAAGTGCCAGTTCTCATGATGGAGGTGGGTTCCCGATGAGAGGTTTCCGCTTCCAAAGACCATGCTCACGGTATCTGCGCCGCCATCGGCGTAGCCCTGGGCCAGTGCGTAGTCGAGAAGTGCGCCGAGGGCTGATGGTCCAACGTGGGAGACGCGATCAAGCTCTGCCAAATCATCAAAGAGATTGTCGTCGGCTGTGCCTGCAATTGCATCCAAGCCGTCGCGGTGCTCGATGATGTTGCCAGCAGCTCGCGCATTGAGTCGTGCGTCAATGTCCAGTTCGTCAAAGCCAACCGAGAGGTCATTAACAAGTGCCAAAACCGCATCGTCGTCATTGAGTGGTCCGCTCGTTGGGCCGTTCGCGCTGTGTGGATTGACCATGACGAGCTTGGTGTGTTGGTAGCCAACACTTCCAAGGTGTCCGCGAATCATTACGTCAGCGCCGCATCCGCGAAGCGTCTGTGCGCGAGAGTTGTCAGAGTCGAGAACGAATTTAACGTCGACGCCACGTTCTGCCGCGTCACAAAGTGCGGTGGCAATTACGTCGTCGGAGAATGAGAGGTAGCTAAGAAATAGTTCGTCACCGCTCTTGGTGCTCTCGACCAGGGCCTTCAATCGAGACTGTGGGCTTTCCGCTCGCGAGCCCGAAGCCACGGAATCGTCTGATGTGCAGAAGACGTTCTTTGGCTTGGCGAGAATCATGCCTGTGTTACGGGCGTTGGCCACAGGCTGGGCGTACTCGTAGGAGTCGCAGATCGGGTTGGTGAATGCTGCGACATACGATTGGAAGTCGACACAGGTGTCTCCCGGTACACAGTCGGTTGCGGAGTCGGCTTTGCCACCACTCGGCCCGGAATAGGGCGCTTCGCTTCCGGTTGCATTGCAGGCCGCAAGGAGGAGGGAGGCCACGAGGAAGGGGAGTTGAGGTCGCACGATGTCCGGTATTGCAAGCATCATACCTACATTGCCTCCTTTGTTTTCAGGTAGATAGATCGGCTACTTCTCTTGCCAGGGCCCCTTGTCCGGCAACTCTAGCGGGCGGCAGCGCGCGGTTTAACGCGCGATTGCACCTCGGCTATACGCCAGCTCAACCGAAGCGCGGTGTGCTTCCAGCGTGCTCTCAATGACTTCGTTCGCCGCTGCGGCAACATCGAGTTCGCGAAGATTTAGTGTAAGAAGATTGCTTGATCCTTGAAGGATTCGCTCGCGCTCGGCTTCTGCCAATTGCTCGGTCGCAGCCAAGCGGTCAAGGGCGATCACTCGACGCTCTTGCGCCAAAATTGCGAGCTGGGCGCTCTGCAAAATCGCAGCGCGGATTTGATCTCGAAGCCCCCGCTGCTTTGCTTCGATGATTGCCACCTTGGCTTGCGCTTGCTTCTCTAGGCCTCTTCCTTCGCGTTGAAACAGTGGAATTGACAGGGTTAGACCCATGCCGACGTCGGTTTGGCCAAGAGAATCAGCGCCAACTCCAAGATCTCTTGCAACAAAGGCATTTGCATCAAGAGTTGGGAGGCTTTTGTTGCGTGCCAGCGCCCTATCAACTTTGGCGAGTTGCATCTGTGACTCTGCAACCCTTAGTTCCGGTCGACTGGCAATGGCAGCCTCAATCCATGTCTCCACTAAGTTGAAGGTAAAACTCTTAGGAGCTTCGCTTGTCATGGGGACGCGGTCAAGCCCGGCGGCGATCGGAATGCCTTCGGGCGACCGGTACACTAGCGAAAGCTTTTGTTGCGCACTAAGAAATTTTCCGCGGGCTTGCAATCGCTTACTTTGTCGATCAAGTACCATCGTTTCTGCATCGACGACCGCAATGCGAGGATAGGCGCCACTCTCGGCCTGCTTGCGTATCCGGTCGGCGCGATCTTGGGCAATGCCCACAAGCTCTTCTGCCACGCGAAGTTTTTGCCCGGCGGCGCTCCATTCCCAATACGCAAGCGACGCTTTGCGGGCGATCGCGAGCCAGGTCGATTCCATAGCGAAACTGGCTTGTGCGGTGCCAATTCGAGTCTTCCTCACCTCGGCACGTTCTTTGTCAATGCTTCGATTCGCGAGCAGTGGCACGTTGACCTTTGCAAAGAGCTCACCGCCGTCGCGAGTTTCGTGCTCGCCGTAGTAGGTCGGAATGTCGCCACGCCCCAAGCGATAGCCACCCAATATTTTGGCTCCGGTGGATGGCACACGCTGCTCGACGGTCGCAGCCATCTGCCAGTAGTTGTAGTACCCGGCTGGCACTGCGCTTGCGGAAACACCAACCTTGGGTTCCAAGGCTCGTCGAGCGGTTAGACTCTGGCCGCGGGTAAACTCAATCGATGCCTCAGCCTCCACCATCTTTGGGTGCGTCGCGACGACCGATGCAAGTACGTCGCCGACGTCGAGTGGCTCTTGGGCATTTGCCACATTCGCAGAACACAGCAACGCAAGCGCGACTGCGAAGCGATAGACGGCGATCATGAGCCCTCCTTTGCTTTCGACGTAGATTTTGGTTTCTCGATTGAAGGGGGAAAGCCGTTAAATTGCCTCCACAACTCGTAGGCCACCGTTACTCGATTGAGCAAAATCCAACCGCGGACGCGAACGCCCTGGCGCAGGTAGGTTGCCTCCGGCCATGGCTCGGAGCTTGTTGGTACCACCATGATTCGCACCTTGCCGTCATCGCGACTTGATGGATCCACAAAGGATACGGTTCCGCCAAAGGTGCCCACTGCCGTCGATGGCCAGCCGACAAACTGGACTGCTGGCCAACCCTCAAACTGCAACCTCACATGGCGCCCCTTGGTGATAAGTGGAGCGTCGTTTCCGTCGACCCACAGCTCGACTGCTCGCTCTTGCGTGTCGGGAATCAGCACAGCTAGCAAATCGCCGACTTTGACATAGTCACTGCCTTCCCTCGCCAAAATCGAGCGAAGACGTCCAGCTCTTGGAGCCACAATGGTCATCTGCTCTTGCTGCGCAAGCTTGGTCTCCGCCTCGGCTGTTTTAGCGACGACCTTCTCGGCTTCTGCGCGCAGTTTCGCAAGTTCTCCGCGCGCCTTCTCGATGCTCGCCCGGTTCTTCTGTTGCGTTTCTGTAAGCGAGCTCTCGGCGGCACCAACATTGCGTTGTGAGGCTCGCAGGGCCGCTGTGGATTGTCGCACTTCACTTGCAGCAGTTGCAGCGCCAAGTTCGGCGAGTTCCAAGTCCCGATCCGATGCCAAGCCTTTCTCGTTTAGGTTGCGCTGTCGCTTTAGGTTGATGGCTGCCGTCTCGCTCTTGGCCTGTGCTGCAATCACCTTCTGCTGTTGCTCGTCGCGCTTATCCCGGGCGATGTGTACCTTTGCCTGTGCAAGCTCAAGGCCTGCCAGTCGTGCATCCGTTAGCGCTTTCACCTGCTCCTCGGCCACGCGCATCGCAGATTCGATCGCTCGGCTTTGACCAAGAGTGGCGTCTCGTGCCACTCCCAGTCGGCTAAGAATATTTGGGTCGTTGTCGGCAAGCTCGGCAAGAGCCTGCCCAGCCTCGACGCTCTCTCCTTCGTTGACGAGCCATCGCACGACTCGACCGCTAATCGGTGCGCGCATGGGAGTCTCCCTGTCTCCTGGAGAGTAGGCGACGACGCGTCCAACGCCTGGGGCGGTTTGACTCCACGGTGTGACGAAGGCGCCCAAAATGAGCGCGACGACCACGCCGAGTACAATGCGCGAGAGCGTGCGCAGCCCATCAAGCTCGCCGCACTCGGCAAGAGCTGTTCGTGTAAGAGGTGCAATCTTCTTAGGCATTAGACCATTCCTCCTTCGCTCGCATGAACCTTGCTGAAGAGGGCCCCGGAAACCGTCGGATCGTTGGTGACAACGATCGCAGCCCATGGTGCCCCCGCTCCCAGGAAGCGATTTGTGATCTGAGAGTTGTTCTCACCAAGGAAATCTAGGGTGCCATCGATTAAGAGGAGTCGAGGCTGTGCAATGAGCGCTCTGGCGAGAATCAGCCGACGGCGCTGCGATGATGAGAGACTCGAGCTTGCGCCGTGAATCTTGGTTTCAAGCCCGCCCAGTTGATCGACGATTTCGCTAAGGCCAACGCTGTCAAGAGCATTCCACGCGTCGGGAGCTTTGAGCTGTGCGTTGGAGAGGCGAAGGTTATCGAAAATGGTGCCACCAATGAGCGCTTCGTCGGAGGCTAGAAAGACTGCTTCGGAAAGCGCGTCCGCCGTGGGTGATGACCTCTTTTGCCAAGCGATGTATCCAGATTTGGCTTCGCGATGGCCGGCCAGCGTTTGCAGCAGCAGGGACTTGCCAATTCCCGGGGCACCGGAGAGCCACATCTTTTGCCCAAACTGCAATTGCAGCGAGAAGGCCGGCATGCGGGAACCAATCGAGTCCACCTTCAGGTTCTCGACCTGCAGCAATACACCTTTGGTCATCTCGGGAAGCGTGTCACTGCCATGTTCGCGAAGTGGCAGATCGAGAAGCACACCGAGTTTGTCGGTCGCCGCCACAAGGTCGAACGTCTTATCGGCAAGACGGCCCATTTTACCAATGCCGATGGCAATGGCGCCGACCACAATCTCTGCAGCAACAAGTTGCCCGAGGGTCAGTTGGCGCTCAATCACTAAGTAACCACCAACACCGAGAAGGGACACAAAGGCAATAACCTGTAGAGTCGCCCCGCCAACAAGCACGGCAAATACGTGCCGATAGTGATTGCGGCGTGCACTCACGTAGGCGTGAACCTTCTCTGTGGTGCGTTCGGCAGCCATTACGCAGCCCTGGCCACCTGCAAAGAGTTGAGGCGCGCGAGCGAGTTCATCGAGCCAAGCAACGATTGCAAATTTCGACTTTGACTCTGCGATTGCAGACTTGGTTCCGCCGCGACCGAGCAAGGTAACGAGAACAATGCCGCCGCATAGCAGCAGGGCAAAGAGCATCAGCGCAGGATGGTAAAAGCCGAGCAGTAGCAGGCCGACGCCCGTCTGGAGAGCCAGGCCCAAGCCAACTAAGAGTAGTTCTGCTGACGATTTTTGTATAGAGATGACATCGAGAAAACGATTGTTTAGCTCGACCAAGTCGTGAGCGTCTCGGGCGTGAAGAGCGACCTTGGGAATGCGCGCTCCGAGATCTTCTGCAAAGCGCACCAGAATTCGCCGCTGAAACACTTCGACAATGTAAGCCTGTAGCACCGAGAGCCCTCCGGCTATCGCAAGCCCAAAACTAAGAGCGACGGTAAGTACAACCATCGGCTGGAGAACCGCGCCAAATGCAACGGTGTTAACGACTGCTTGAGTCGCAATTGGAATGATCAGTGAGAGTAATCCCAAGGTGGCGGCGTAGGTTGCAACGATGGATATGTCGCGACGCTCAATTCTTGCAATCGCTCGCAGGCGCTGCCAAGGCGGAAGTTTCACGCCTGCACTCGCCATGTCATCTAGGTCTTGCGACTTGGTAATCGCGAGCCACTGGTAAGGGGACTCGGCAAATGTGCGTGAGAGCTGTCGGCGTTGCATCCATCGTCGAGAGACGGCGGTCGAATCGACAAATGCTTCGCGAACGCGCTTTCGAGAGCCGTTGGAAATGACGACGATCTCCTGATCGGCGATTCCGATCGCTATGTTTCCTGGCCGCACCCACCGCTTGATTTGGGCTTGAGAGATTGGGCGGGCCTGCAGATGGAAGTCCTGGAGGCCATCGGACACCGAGTTCAAGGTGAGCCTACTGCCGGAGATACACTTCCAAGTAGCCTGATTTACAAATGAACTTACCGTCGTACTTCCCAGCTCTCTCGCGATCTCGAGGACCGCCGCACGAAAGACACTATCGTTTGTCTTCGAAGCTTCGGTAGGTGTTTCTTTTGATGAACTCAAATGCATGATTTACATTTCATGTATAAGAAAGCATGTTACACTTGTCAAGCGACAACATTGGAGCCGAGATGTCAGTTCGAGAATGGACCTTCCTTTCAAATCACGCACACGTACTTATTTGCATCGCACGCGACCCGGATAGTCGCGTGCGAGACATTGCCGACCAGGTTGGTCTCACGGTTCGCGCCGTTCAACGAATCCTACTTGAGTTACAAACTGCGGGGTTTCTTGACCACGAGCGCATTGGTCGACGCAATCACTACACCATCAACCTCGATGGTCAGCTTCGTCATCCACTCGAAGGCGGCGCGTCGATTCGAAATCTCTTAAGAGACCTCGTCGATCCCAAACAGCTACGAGCTGCGAGCATCGAGGCGAAAAACGCTGATGCGAAAAACGCTGGTGCGAAGAACACGGGTGCGAAGAACGCAGGTAGCACCAGTACTAGCGGAAAGAAAGGCGGATGACGCTGAGGTCACCTCCTGTGCTACTGATGATCGCGTTCGACTTCGGCGCGAAGACTCCCTTTTCCAAGGTAGTGCCCGCCGATAAGTCCGCCCAGTCCCACGCCTAAGAGAATCCCCGAGGTGGTTGCACGGTCACTGCCCCGGTTGTTCTTTTCGTTCGAGTCGCTTCGCAAGTCGGAGACCGCAAGAACTCCCATGGTGACTCCTGCAATCATGCCAACGGTGCCAAGGGTGCTCAGGCTCCAACTCGCAACGTTGCGGCCCGAGCCCAATTGGTATGTGAGATTCACCTTGAGAACTTCGCCTGGTGAGAGGTGAACGCGCTTGCGCCACGTTTCTTTGTTCTCGTATTCGACAAAGATGACGTGGTATCCGGCAATCAGCCGACGTTCGAGGCTTGGACCCGAGCCATCGTGATCGCGAGTTGAGCCGACGATTAATCCGTCGATTGACACGCGAGCATTTAGTCGATCTGCTTGAATTCGCAGCTCTGCGGTGTCAGAGAGGGCCTCCAGTTGTACATTCTTATTCAGGCTATCGTTGGCTTTGAGCGTGATGGAGAGGGCCCGAGTTCGGTATCCGGCTAAGCTCACTTCAAAGTCGTAGCGGCCTGGGCTTAGATTCGCTTCGTAGGTGCCGGTGCCAACATCGTCCACACCTTTTCGTCGAATCAGGGCGTCTCGTGGCTTGGCATGCAGCTTCAGGTGGCCAATCGAATCCAACTGAAAGGACTCAGAAATATTCTCACCTGCGCGCACAGTGATTCTTCGCGAACTGGTCCTCGCTCCACGCTTGCGAACTTTAAGAATGTGCTGCCCCGAGGTTAGGTGGAGTCGCATGGGAGTGTGGCCTCGCACTTGGTTGTCAACAATGACGGAAGCCCCGGTGGGGCGAGACGTAACGCTCAGCTGTGCGCCCGTGCGATTGTGCAGCGCTTTAAGCTTCTCTCGAGCCTCTGATAGAAAGGCTGCATCACGGGCCTCGGCGGTTTGTATAAACTCCTGAAACTTCGCAATGGCTTCTTCTGAGTTGCCCATGCCCTCGTGGCACAGGGCGATGTTAAAGAGAGTCCTCGGCCGAGGTGAAGCCCTGTACGAGGCCTCATAGTGATTTAAGGCCGCCGCGTAGTGCTTCTTCTGAAGCTCGCTGTAACCCTCTTTAAACTCGCTCTTGGCGAGTTCATCGTCTTTTGCGAAGGCGTTGTGGTCGACACCGAGAATGCAAATCAACGTGAGGACACTAAAAAGTCGAACTACCATTCTTCTATGCCCTTGGGGCGTCGCTTCTTGGAGGAGTTCTTTGACCCGGACCTGCGCCGCTTGCCTGATGATGACTTTGATTTCGGCGCCGGGCTTGTATTCGCCGGGCTCGCCTCAGCGTCTGGTTCCGGCTGGATCGGCTCTGCGGGAGCCTCGGCTACCGCAGCAACGGGCTTCGTTGGTGTTGGTGGAACTTCGCTGATGACATCCTGGGATGGTGACGACTCACTAGGAGAATTTGAAGTGGATGTATCGGCGTCGGGCGAGTTTGCGCTTACTCGCACATAGGCGAACGCCGATGCTGCCAACGCAATCGGAATCGCAGCCCACAGAATCAGGCTGCTCTTGCGCCGAGTAACACGCGTCGCAGGGGATGAAGGGAACGTGGCTCCCGCGACTGTGGTGGGCACTGTGACATCGTGCAGACTTAGATGAGGCCCGTGATTGTGTGCTCTTGCTGCAGAGATTCTCTGGTATTCGCGCAGGGCTGCGGAAAAGTCCTGCATGGACGAGTAGCGCTTGGAGGATTTGGCACTAATCGCTTTAAGCACGATGTAACCAAGCTCCTTCTCACTTGAAAGCTCTGGGCGCAGCCTAGATGGCGGCACGCGATCTGCACTAACATGTGCTAAGAGAATTTCGTAAACCGAGGCTCCCTCAAAGGGCCTGCTGCCAGTGAGGAGCTCATACAGGATAACGCCAAGCGAGTAAATGTCGGCTCGGGGGTCCAGGGCTTGCCCTTGTGCTTGCTCGGGAGCCATATAATACGGCGTTCCCACAACTTTCGATGCCGAGGTTAGATCTGCTGTACGTGGGTTCGAACTTCGGTCCTTCGCAATTCCAAAGTCTAGGATCTTGATGCGTTCACTGCGATCGGAGTTTTGAATGAGAAAGATGTTTGCGGGCTTAAGGTCGCGATGCAGAACACCTGCGTCATGAGCCGAAGCCAGCGCTTGGGCGCACTGCTGGATAATGTTGGCGGCCCGCTGCGGTGCGATGTAGGGCTCTTGCTCAAGCAGTGTCGCGAGGTCACGACCTGCGAGATACTCCATTACAATGTAGCTAACGCCTTCGTCCTGAATTCCGAAGTCGTGGATTTCGACGATGCCCGGATGTTGGATTCTGCTGGCAGCAATCGCTTCTCGGCGAAATCTCGCCAGCGCTCTCTTGTCGTCGCACAGCGCCGGGGACAAAAGCTTAATCGCGACACGCTTCTCGGTCTGCTTATCAAAGGCGTCGAAGACGACTCCAAATGCGCCGGTACCGATCTGCTCTTCGAGTCGATAGCGATTGCTGATGAGCATTCCCTCGAAAGGACCTGCCGCTACTTCGTTGTCATAGCAAACCAGTTGGCCGACGTTGCTATTTAGGTCGCCTGACGCACTAAAATCCGTGAGTGTTTCATGCGCCTTGGTATCGATAACGTCGGTGTGCTCGCCCACCTCAGACGCGATTTGATGCTTGCCGCGTGCGCTTGATGCCGAGACGCGTGGTGCCGCCAACTCGACCTGCGTGTGATCTTCTTCTACCGAAGTATTCTGAGATGGCTCCGCTGGCTCGACCGAAGTGACCTGCGAGTCTTCCTTGCGAACCGAAGTGACCTGCGAATCTTCCTTGCGAACCGAAGTTATCTGCGAGTCTGCTCGCGGGCTCACAGAACTTGTCTGAGACCCACTACCGGAGAAAGCCGTAGGGTTCCAGTCGGAGAGGGTTGCCCCGTCGGCCGTGCAGACTTCGCTTCTGGAGGCGTACACCTCGCCGCATGTGTTGCAGTACTTCAATTGCCGGATTTCATGCGCGTAAGAGGCGCCAGTATAGCAAGACTAACCAGCCCAGACGGGTAGGGAAGGGCATCACAGGGGCGCACAAGGTGCGAGAAATACACGTGCGAAAAATGCGTGCGTTCAGAGCCCGCAAAGGGGATTGCTTGGCTCGCAATCCACAATCACTTGGCCCTTGGCATCTACGGTGACCTGGCCGAGAACCGCGTTGCGTGTTTTTGCGCTCATATCAACGGCGAGCAAACCCGATTCAAGCCGATAGAAGCTGAGGGAGAGAGTCGCTGTGGTTTCGGTCTCGCGAGAGGGAAATTGTAGGCGCTTTAGGGATGACTTTAGGCACTGGCTGCCAATGGGATTTGTGCTGCGGGGATCGACCCAGCGAACCCGGCCTGTGGTCTCAATGCCCACGCGCACTGTGACGACTTTTTCTTGGCTGCCACTGACTTGAGGCTCAAAGCACTTGAGAACCTCGGCGAGCCTCGTGGTGACTTTGCGCGTGACGGTATTGTCGGGAATTGGTGTTGGCCTTGAGAGCCGAGCCTCGCGCCGAAGTGCGGCGACTTTCTCATCGAGACTAAAGAGCAAGATTTGCTCATCCCGCTCTCTGAGCTCGGCTTGCAGAATTCGAAATTCTTCCTGAGTTTTGGTCAGCTTTTCTCCGAGTTCTTCTGCTCGCTCGAGTTTTCGTTCAAGCTCTTGTATCTCACTTGCGTAGTCGCGCTTATCCTCTGCAAGGCGAACCGCGGGAGGCGGCGATGGGGCAAAAAAGTACGCTGCACTTGCCGCCGCAATGCCAATGCCAAGCATCGCTCCCCACCGCATGCCCGGCCCGCCTGAATCCAGCGCATGAGCAAGCTCGTAGTGCATCTCTGCCGTGTTTTGCCAGCGCATACTTGGGTCTGGCGCCATGCCTTTTAGAATGACCCGGCGCAGTGATTCGGAAACCCGATCGCGGCCAAGAGGCTTTAAGATTTGCTCTTCGATCGGTTTGCTTTGATCGAGATCGCGGGCGGTTCGAGTTCCCAGGGGATAGTGGCCATAGAGCGCCTCGTACATGGATAGGCAGAACGAAAATTGATCGGTGAGCTCGTTTGCGAGACCTCGGAATTGTTCTGGCGCCATGTAGCGCGGAGTTCCTAGGACCAAGCCTGTCTGGGTGAGTGTCTCCCAGTTCACTCCTTTCGAATCCGCATCGGCCAAGAGAACATCGACGTCGAGCATGGCTGCGCGGGCAAGTCCAAAATCGGTTACGCGCGCAATGCCATCAGCCCCCACCATGACGTTGTCTGGCTTAAAGTCGCGGTGGATGATGCCCTGCTCGTGAGCGGCCATAAGCGCCCTCAGCGACTCGCTATAGATTTTGAGAATCTGTGCTTGCGAGCGATTTCCAAGTTCGCGCCAAACTCTGGCATTGGTGCCGTCGATTAGCTCCATCGCAAGAAAAACGCTGCCATCGGTTTCGGCGACGTCGTAGATACTTACAACATTTGGATGCGAGAGCCTGGCAAGGGCGCGCGCTTCTCGAACGAGGCGTTGCCGATGCGCCTGCTGCCCTGTTCCGAGCAGATCGGTTCGCAGAAACTTGAGAGCGACACGCCTATCGAGTTTTGGATCGAAGGCTGCGTAGACCGAGCCCATGCCGCCTTCGCCAAGAGGATAGAGAAGGGTATAGCGCCCAATTTGCAGACCGCGCCGCAACTCGAAGGTCGGCTTCTTTTGCACAGCGCTGCGCTTGCCGGGCGATGTTGCTCGACTGCGATTCTTCGAGGTTGGAGTTCGGACCGGATTGTCCTTTTGCGGAACCGTGTTGGCCAGCGCCGCTTTATCTGGAGGATCGACTTCGGTATCGGGGGCGCTTGGTGCCTTGGCAATTTCGACGATGAGTCGGCGGCAGTCATGGCATTGCGCCATATGCGCTTCGACGTCCCGTGCTGGCGTCTCGGGGAGCGCCCCGGCGACAAAGTCTACGGCGAGTTCGGGAGATAGGCAGGACAAAACAGAAGTGTTTGGCACCCGCGAAGGCAACATGATGGATGCCTGTATGTTGAGCGCAAACTAAGCGTATACTGATTGCCGCTAAAGGCCCGTGACTTCTTTGCCCAGCGAGACACTTTCTTCACAGCTTCTCTCCAAGTTTGTTGGAGCCTTGGCAGACGATGCCGAGTATGACGAGTTGCGCTTGCGCGTCGCCCTTGAAGTACTTCTAGCCGAGGCTCGTGAAGGCCATGCAAACTTGCTCGATTCCGAAGTGAGCTTTGTGCAGTATGTCGCCGCGCGCTTGCCAGGGTTTCGCCCCGTCGAGCAAGAGGTGGCAGCGGTGCACGCCGCCGATCTATTGCTCGCACGAGGCTGCGCGCTAGGAGTGCCTGCAGCTGTCGAACGTTTCGAGCGAGACATGCTTGGCCTTGTTACTGCTGCGGGTCGCAAGCTTTCGATGAGCTCGGAGCAGAACGACGAATTGCGCCAACAAGTGCGCATGAAACTCTTGGTTCCAGGTACCGGCGGTGCGGCTCCGAAGGTTGGCAACTACGCCGGAACCGGCGCTCTGCGATCGTGGGTTTATGCGACCGGATTGCGAACAGGGTTAAACGAACTTCGCCGTATTGGTCGCGCACCAGTGCCGGCTGGCGACGAACAACTCTTAGTTGCGATGCCGGATAAAAACGACGATCAGCAGCTGCAGTACATGAAAGAGTTGTACCGCTCGGCATTTCGCGATGCGTTCAAGAGTTCGATCCAAGAACTTGAGGATCGGCTCGCGAACGTGCTGCGCCACTACTACTTAGACGAGATGACTCTCGAGGAAATTGGCGCGCTGTATCGGGTGCATAAGACGACCGTGATGCGGTGGGTAAACAAGGCCCACGCAGAGCTGGAGGTGAAAACCAAGAGCCGCATGATTTCCCATTTGCAACTTGGTGCGAGCGAAGTCGAGAGCGTCTTGCGCTTGATCCAAAGCGGCATCCAGCTGGGGCTCGCCTCGGTGCTTGCGCCCGGTCGCGACTCGTAAGTGGCGTAGATCACCTGCAGTAGGCCGGCGAGGTATTGGACCTGCTGATTGTGCACCTTGAGTTGCCGCCGTGATGAATACCGGCGCTCTCCCTTCGTCGTATAGAATCCCCGGGCTATTCTTGTCATCCGAACAAGGATTTCGCCGTCCCCAACTAGGAGCCAATGTTAATGAGAACCCTTCTTTGCGCCTTTACTCTCGCCGTCGTCGGAACCGTCGCGGCGCCCTCGCAGGATTCGGAAGCACAGAGCTACCGACCACCGCCACCAGCCGCTCCAATCAATTCCAACTACGACGCTGACTTTGATGACAGCCCGCAGTTCTTTGATGACTTCAACGCGACGATCTCGGCGCAGTTTGATGTCGAAGCACCCGACCTCGACTACGTTTGGGTCGACGCACAGGTTCTTCAGGATGGATCACAGCGCGAAGGCTTCTACCGACTGCGAAGCCAACCCAATCTCAATTGGATTGATGGCCACTACCAAGGCAATCTTTGGGTTGAAGCGGGTTGGCACCCGAAGCGACCACAGCGCAACCAAACGTGGATCCCTGGGCACCGAGGTGCTGATGGATTTTGGGTGAACGGGCACTGGCGAGCACAGAGCCGCACGGGCTTTACATGGAATGACGGTCGCTGGCAAGGCAGCACTTGGATTGCTGGTTCATGGATACCAACTCGCGCTCCACAGCAACGAAATCAGTCGTGGGTCGATGGCTACACAGATAGTAACGACACCTGGAATGACGGATTTTGGCGCGAGGCATCTCGCCCTGGTTACACATGGCAGGCCGGCACTTGGCGTTACGGACAGTGGCAGCAAGGACATTGGCAGCCAACCCAGGCTCGCGCGAACTCTGCTTGGTCGCCCGGCTATTGGAATGGTCGCACGTGGGTCGACGGCAGCTGGCGCGATACGAGCCGTGCTGGTTTCACTTGGGTCGCTCCGCAGCGCGCCGCCCGCGGAAACTGGGTGAATGGTCACTGGGCGCGTGCACGTGCACAACCGGTTCGGCGTCATCAGATCTACCGCGCGAACGAGTTGGCGCGTGAGCGACAGAGCCAACGACGCGATTGGAATGCGCATAGTCGAGTTCAAAACCGAGTAGACCGCTCGCACGATCGAGTTCAGCGCCAACAGGATCAAGTGCAGCGACAGCACGAGCAAGTTCAGCGCCAGCACGAGAAGGTGCAGCGCCAAATCGACCGTACCAACAATCGAAACCAGCGCCGCGATGTTCGTACCGAGCGCAAGGTCGAGCGCAAGGTGGAGCGCAAGGTCGAGCGCAAGGTCGAGCGCAAGCAGCAACGCCGAGACAACAAGCGAGTCCCGGCGCCCAGGCGTCGAGACCAACGCCGCTAGCGAGTCCCGGCGCCTAGGCGTCGAGAGCCGCTAGCGAGTTTCGTTGCTCAGGCCTCTCAGGTAGCCCTTCTGGACTACTTGAGAGGCCTTTTTGCGGGTGCTTTCATTCCAGGCACTGTCGCGTGCTTGCTCTCTAGCCGCTGCAGTCTCTCTTCGAGCTGGCGAATCTTGTCTTGAAGATCGCCGTCTGCCGCTTTGGGCGATGGGGTAAAGGGAAAACTCTTACCGTGCCGAAACATTGGAGTCGGGCCCCAATGGTCGTTGTCAAAAGGGTCGATCTTGCCATCGAAACGGTTCGCCATTGAACCGCCGGGAGCATCGGCGTCGAGAGTGACTTGCAAGGTTCGCGGCTTCTTGTTTCGAATAATTTTGAGGTTTACCTTTTCGCCTGCTTTCGAGTTACTAAGCGCCTTGAAGATGTCCCAGGTCTCTGAGACCGGTGAGCCGTGAACCGCCACAATGACATCGCCGGTCGCAAGCCCTGCCTTATCGGCGGGCGACTTTGGCACGACTCGATCGACGAGCAGGCCGGCGTCGGCCGGGGCTGCAAAGTGGCGACGGAGCGAGTCGGAGATCGTGATGACTTGAGCTCCAAGTTGCCCTCGCGACGTTGTCACTGTCGTGGTGCTTGAGGATCGTGGATTGGCATCAGCCGAAGAGACGAAGGAAGCGCCAGTGCCCAGTACAGTGCAGGCGGCTAGAAGGAGAGTGCTTGGGAGTTTCATGGAAGTTCCTTTCTGCAAGTGAAGTTTGAGCGCAGCTAGAGTACCGAGCTGGATGCTCTGACTATTCCCGAGACGATTTGGTTGGCTCTAAGTTGTGGAAACTAGTCATGGCTCATGGCGTGCGGTACGACTGGGTGTGCGCATGTTCAGGGTTCTAGCAGTCGCCGTCATGGCCTTGTGTGTCGGCACCGTTTCGAGGATCGCGCACGGGCAGGTTGTGGAGGTTTGGAGCGCAGGTGATGGCGAGAAGATTCGGCCGGAGACCGAGACCATGCCAAAGACCGAGACTAAGCCCGGTGGCGCAATCGAACTCTTTGGCATGCGCAACGAGACGCTGTCGTTTCAAGTTGTCGTCAAGGCCGGGGCAGTGGCAGCTCGCGATGTGAAACTGCAAATCGAAGGGCTTGATGTAGGCGAGGTCTCGGTGTTTCGCGTGGATGCCGTCCAGGTTGCGAAACGCTCTCACGGATTGGTTTGGAAGCCGGGTAGCGCGGCAGAACCAACGGTTGCTGTCGGCGCGATTCCCGACCGACTGGTTCCGCTGTCGTCGAACGAGACCGTCACCATTCCCGCTCGTGGACAACAGGTGTTCTGGGTGGATCTTTGGGTTTCCCCGCGGGCCAAGCCGGGCCTTCACACAGCTCGTCTCACTTTGATGAGCGAGGTTGCGTGCGAAGGCCGTTGCAGCCTTGATGTTTCTGTTGAGCTCTTGGACCGAACGATGCCAGATGAGATGCGGGCCCGCTCGATGGTTTGGTTCTCGGGAACCGATGTCGATGAGCGCGTATTGGGTAGGTATTTCTCTGATCCAACGTCAGTGGATTCGGCAAAGGCGCAAGAGCTTCGCCTGCGGCACTATCAACTGGCGCGAAAGCATCGCATCTCACTCTTTGGTCAACACCAAGCAATTGATACAGAACTTGACGACTTGCTCTCTGGGGAGGCATTTACCGAGGCGCGAGGCTACCGCGGTCCAGGGCAGGGGCGTGGACTTGATGTACTTGCCTTGCATGCCTATGGCGGTGAACTCACGCAAGACGATGCTTCGCGCCTCGTCGTCGAGGCTAAGAAGTATCCCGATCTTATCGATAGCTTTGTCTACATCATGGATGAGCCTGGGAGTGAGCAGCGCAGCGAGATCAATCGACGCGTCAAGGCATCGCGGCCAATGACGTCGTTTGTAACGACGATGTACACGCCCAAGCTCGACACCGACATATTCGCTCTTTTGGCAGGCATGTACTCGCGCAAAAACGCCGAGGCCGGAGCCGCTGCTGGTAAGAAAATTTGGATCTACAACGGAGAGCGGCCCTTTACTGGGAGCTTTGCCATCGACGATGTAGCCATCTCGCCGCGGGTGAATCCGTGGATTCAATACAAACTCGGAATCGAACGCTGGTTCTATTGGGAAGCGACTTACTACTTCGATTTTCAGGGCAAGCGCGGGGCAATCGATGTTGCTAGCGATGGGCTCAACTTTACGAACCGGCACGGCGATCGGGTCAACGGCGATGGCTTGCTTATGTACCCTGGGCGCGACTTGCTCTTTCCCACCAACGACGCAGGCATAGCCGGACCCATACCGTCGATTCGCTTAAAGAACTGGCGGCGCGGCATCGAAGATGTGGAGTACTTGGTAATGGCGAGGGCGGCCGGCTTTGGCAAGCAAGTGGATGCTTTGCTCGAAGCGATGGTGCCACGGGTTGTCGATCAGGTGAAAGCCACAGAGGCGGTGAGCTTTCCCGAAGACGGCGCTGCGTGGCGCACCGCTCGCCGCTACCTCTTTGAGCTCTTGCGAGATGGGCGCAGTGAGTTGCACCTAAGCCCGATTGTGTCCGAGCCGCGCAGCGAAACATCATCGGCTCGGCGCTTCGTTATACCCGCCGTCTTCGGCTTTGCCGCCGCGCTCCTTCTCGCGCTTTGGCTCAGGCGTTCGCGACGCTAGAGAGAAGCGCAGCAAAATCAAAGACTAGTTTGCAGGTGGCACACAGGCCTTGAGGCTGTCCTCGCGATCTTCCACGAAGGTGATGTTCGATGAGCAGTTGGACTCTTGCTCTTCACTTCGGTTTTCATTGCATTCGGCTTTATCGAGGCAGGTGCGAAAGCAGTAGTTCGTGCCATCGGTGTGGGCGACGCAGGCCGACGTCTCGGGGCAATCCGCATTGGCAAGGCAGTCTTTGATGCCACAATAGCCGCCCTTAAACTCGGCAAGGCACGCTTGGCCATTCTCTACATCGCATTCCATTGTTTCAATGCATTCGGCTCCGACTCCAAGTGCGTCGGCATCGGTGTCGCTACCGCACGCGCTTGCTGCGGCGCATAAGAAAAGTGCTGATATAAGAATGTTTCGCATACTATTTTAGTCCCTTTAGTAGTGATTTAGAGTCTGCGGCGTTGGGGCCGGAAGGAAAGCGGTTGAGATAACGCTGCAAAACGCGTTTCGCCTTGCTGGATTGTCCCTGTGCCAAGAGCAGGCGCGCTTGGGCGAAGAGAGCGTTTGCCGCCCATGGTCCGCTGGCTCTTGCTGCACGCCGGTACAGGTGCAGCGCTTCGGTAGGTGCCGATTGCTCCTTGGCGGCTGCTTGTTCAAACAACACGCGAGGCTCCACTTTGGGCTCTTTGGATGCAGTCGGTGCAACGACGGGCTGGCCTGCATCGATGTCTGCTGTGGTGGCAGCCGCAGGCTCCTCTATCGCCGGCCATTGCTCGCCGGCCCGCACCAATTCTCGAAGGTCTCCGCGGCTCACGGCTACGATGCCCTCATCGACAATCACTTGCGTCTTTCCCATCGAGCGGTACACGGCGAATCTGGTTCCGACAACCTCGATTCGAACGTCTCCTGCAGTGACGACCACAGGTGAGGTGTGGTCGCGGGCCTCGATACCTAGGCGAATACCACCCTCGTGAAGTTGAAATGCGAGGTTCTCACCGTCTTGCTCGACAGCAACACTGGCGTGAGGGAGCACCTCGATGTGAGCGCCACTTAGAACGACCTTGGTTGGTGATTCTTGCGTCGTGATCGTTGAGGTTGCGGTCTTTGAGGTTGCGGTTTGAGAGGTTGCGGTTTGAGAGGTTGCGGTTTGA